>Ga0302265_1000026_pt1 | contig 86982 bp, 83 predicted proteins | sample III_Bog_E1_1_FD_194556 | JGI IMG/M metagenome (GOLD analysis project Ga0302265, IMG submission 194556) | Peat permafrost microbial communities from Stordalen Mire near Abisko, Sweden - III_Bog_E1_1 | ecosystem: Environmental > Terrestrial > Soil > Wetlands > Peat | place: Sweden: Abisko...
AAAGAAAACAAAATAATACATAATCTGTGAATCTATATTTACCTTACATTCAAAACCTTATTTTTTATTTATTTACCCTTAGTAGAAAACCAGACACCACACAACCCAACCTTATTCGCTTATTTTTTAAATAGATCAACTATCATTATTGAAATAAATAGTGGCAATTAAGTTTGGGAGAAATCAGGAAGTCTGAAATACCGATGATTATGAAAATAGCCATTTTTTCCAAAGTTTTATTGGAAAAGTATTAAATAAAGACTTCCTGACCCTATGTTATAAATCAAGATGTTACAATGTTTAAATCGCAAATTTGACTGTCGTACCCATTGTAAATTAGTCATATTTAATTTTTAATTTTTTGAAGGATTAGATTAAGTTTGATCTGTATTTGAATTAAATAAAGAAAACAAAATAATACATAATCTGTGAATCTATATTTACCTTACATTCAAAACCTTATTTTTTATTTATTTACCCTTAGTAGAAAACCAGACACCACACAACCCAACCTTATTCGCTTATTTTTAAACAGATCAACTATCATTATTGAAATAAATAGTGGCAATTAAGTTTGGGAGAAATCAGGAAGTCTGAAATACCGATGATTATGAAAATAGCCATTCCCGTTATAGACAAAGAGTTTCAAAAAAACAGGATTGCCGGCAGCCTGAATGTAATCGGATGCTTGTGCATTTACGATACAGTAAGTTGCGAAGGACGATGGATGAAAACCATGGATCTGGCAACGGATATGGGCCAATTACTCCCGGCATTGGAACGCGAAAATGTATCCGCCGTAATCTCACGCCAGCTTCATCCTATGGCTCTGAAAGTATTGGTCAGTAAAGGCTTCAGCGTCTATAAATCCGTTGGTGAACTGTTGGACGAAAATATCCGTTTGCTCATAAAGAATGAACTGCTTACATACGATATGGAAGAAGTCATGGCCAATGCAGCTGCCTGCGGAGGAGTCTGTGAAGCATGTAGCACCGATTGTGAGGAAGATAAGAAGTTGGTTCGCTGAAATTCAGCGTCTGACCGTTTCTTTTACGGTCTGACGCGTAACAGAATCAAGAGACAAAACAAAATTCACAGAGCTCCGGAAAGCGTCTAACCGTTTCTTTTACGGTTTGACGCGTAACAGAATTGAAGCAGCCATGAATATTGCGGCTGTTTGCGGAGGAGTCTGTGAAGCATGTAGCACCGATTGTGAGGAGGATAAAAAGTTGGCTGGCAAATTTGATTGGTTAATTAGTTCTACTTTAATCTTGTCAGGCTTAAATTCTTAAAATACCGTTAGGTATTTAACTATTGTGTTCTTTTTTAATTTGTTTTTGTGTCCTATTGGTTATTTATTGTGTTTTCTATTGTGTCCTATTGTGTCTATTGTGGTTAGAGTATTTTTTTGTGTTTTATATTGTGTTCTTCTATGTATCAATTGTGGTTAGAAGTCTTTTAAGTAAAGTAAATTAGTTGATTAATAAAAGGGATAATTTTCAATCCCCAATTGTAAATTTTAAAATTGTACATAAAAAAATGAGCCTCCAAAACGCACTGAATTTTATATCAAAAGTTGATTCGGATACTGATTTCCGTAAATCATGTTATACCTGTAAAACCCTTCCTGACTTAATCGAAATGCTCACTAAACAGGAAATGCCCTTCACTGTCGATGAAATAGAAGATGCATTCAATGTTCTCTTGCTTAAATGCCAGACCTACGAACAGGCCGGCCGGGTCAATGAAGTGAAAGCATGGTACTATTGCTTTAAACGTTAATGCAGTAAATCTCTCAGTCGAGCTATAATTCTATGTAAAAGGGATAATCTAATAATACTCTTTTTATAACTATCCCACTCCTGGTCATCGTAGTCCCCATTGTCCCCCCCCAAAAAAAAAATAAACTATCCTACTCCAGGTAATCATAGTCCCGATTGTCCCCTTCAAAAAATTGATAATTGCACAAACTATCCCACTCCGGGTCATCATAGTCCCCATCGTCCTCTTAATAAAAATAATTCTTCTTAATCATATTAATCAAATTAATCATATTAAATCAGCGGTTCAGACATTTAATCATATAAAATTAGCGGTTCAGACATTTTAATCATATTAAATCAGCGGTTTAAATCAGCGGTTTAAATCAGCGGTTCAGACTTTTTTTATAAGCAAGTACCCCTATAAATCCGCCCATAAATCCACTTATTAATCCGCTCAAACCGTTTCCTGCAGCATTCGAAAAAATGGTATGCGGCATTGGAAATATAAAATAATTCATCACGAAGCTCATTATAAATCCCATAATCGCTCCAAAAACGCCTTGCTTGATCATATCTTTCATATTGCACCCTGAGTTTATTTCTTTATTAATTGTATAGAACTTCGGACTGTTTTTAGGTTTTATACCTCTGAATATTTAAATAGTTTTATAGGTATAGGCGCTTAGGTCGCCCAAATTAAATGATTGATTATAAAATGTATTATAAAATATAATCCCTATTTTAGGGGAGCTATTCATCAAATGATACTGACTATTGTTACTATTTTTCAATTGACTCCAGCTTTAGCTGGAGGATGATTATGCATTAAATATTGGCTTTAGCCGAATGTATTATTTCTCAATCTATTTAATATCAGTTGGTATGAATTTGGATAAAGCCTCAATAACCATTTAAATTTCAAATTCTCCAGCTAAAGCAGGAATAATTGATGAAGAAAATGTGCGGTCTAAACGCCTATATCTATAAAAAGAACAATCTAATGATACTCTTTCTATAACTATCCCACTCCGGGTCTTCATCGTCCCCATCGTCCCCCCCTCAGAAATTGTTGATTGCTCAAACTATCCCACTCCGGGCCTTCATCGTCCCAATCGTCCCCCCTCAGAAATTGTTGATTGCTCAAACTATCCCACTCCATGTCATCATAGTCCCCATTGTCCCCCTCAAAAAACAAACCATCCCACTCCAGGGTCATCATAGTCCCCATTGTCCCCCCTCAGGAATTTAAAACCGTTTATTTACCATTCTCCGGCACATAAATAATTTCCACCCTTGCCACCTGTACAACCCCTATAAAGTACAGTTTAATGAATTTATATTGTTTAGCTCCTGAATAACTGTAAATCTTAGGCCTCCAGTAAGCATAATTCGATTCACTGTTCATGTAACTTTGAGGTGTAATGTCCAGCACTTCCCAATCCGACCCATTATCCGACCCTGAAATCGTCAGGTAAGGAAAACGGGTTTGTTCAAAACTATATACCGTAAAATTATCCAGCACCCCCGGTACGGAATAGATCATTTCAGACCCATAGTCACCCTGAATTCTGTTTCGTATTTCTTTGTAACTCCTGTCCGAGCCGGTAACGGGTTTTACATTCTTACTCTCATACAGCATCCCGTAATTTATCATTTCATCAATCAACGCAAGTTTCTTTACAAGCACAGGCCCAACCACATTCGAAGCACCTGAGATGCCCGAACTGTTCAACGCTTTCACCCTGTAATAATAACTTTCACCTGTTTTTACCGTAGTATCATGATAGAGAGAAAAATAAGGTATACCCGCATCCGTTACATTATTGGCAATCTGCGTCCATGACCCTGTCTTGCTTTCTGCCCTTTCAATATTATATCCCGAAGCACCGGTCGAACCTTGCCAGCTAATGGCATACGCTTCTTCGATGGGCAATAACACCGGAGGAAGAGGGATAGACACTGCCGGCTCCGGTTTGCCCTGAATTTCAAAAGCTTTTCCCCGAAACATTTTCAGAAAGTTGGACTCATCATATTCCTCTCCCGATGAAAATCCGGGAAAGTGATACGCCTTGTAAATCCCCATCCCGAAAGGCTCGGAGTGCCAGTAGAAACCACCCTGCCTGCGGTGATGACGAAGACTCCAGATCAGCGCGCCGCAAATTCCATCATGAGTAATAACAGTATCCAGTACGGAGGAGATGGATGTACTGCCCGAAAAACCGAATTCGCCAACCAGATAGGGCTTACGACCACGAACGATCGCCAGGTTATGCATGATGTCTTTTGGAATATCAAAGGCATTCCGTTCGTAATGATGCGACGAAAGGATATCAATCGATGGTTCCACAATCGATTCTTCCCTTACCGGATGATTATCAATAGCATAAAATCCATCCATCACCAAATGCTTTTTGTCCAGGCTTTTTATGTAGCGGGTCATGGTGATGGTCCAATCCACCGGACTGGTCAGTTCATTCCCCGTTTCCCAGCAAAGTATCGCTTTGTCGTCTTTATAGCGTATACCGGTAATCGTGTTTTTCCGATTCAGCACATAGTCAATGGTCTTTTTAAAATCATCCATTAGTTGCGGGTCTTTCCAGAAATCCTCCTCTGTTTTTCCCCTGAATGCAGCATAGTTAGGTCGTCCGCCCATCCATTGCATGTTGTTTACCAATGGAATAATCAGCCGGATATGGTATTCATTCGCCAGTGCCAGCATTCTGTCCATCACCACAAACGATTCCTCATTAAACACTCCGGGCGATTCCACATACGTTGGAGCAGCAGCCGGAAAGTTCTTATTCCGCACCGGGATGGTGTAAATACGAATCACCTGCCCACCCATTTCTTTCACAGTAGCAAATACATCCCGCATTTCAAACTCGTCGGGCAACGTGTACGGATTTGTTTGTGTAAAATCCATCACATCCTCCTGATAGTTCAGAGTCGGTACATTCACGGATATAAACCTGAAAACCTTATTCCCATCCATTAGCCTGTCGCCCGACGTACTGATATAATTCTCAAAACCCTGCCCCTGAACCAATGCCAGCCGCATAACGGCAAAAATAAGAAATGCTGCTTTCTTCATAATCTGATTCGATTTATTTGTGTAATCCCATATGATATGTTTGTCCGTTTCACTGACCTCATTTAGATTAATCTCATTTTACAAGGTCGATTCGGATACCACTTTCCGGAAGTCATGTTATACCTGTAAAACCCTTCCTGACCTAATCGAATGCTCACTAAACAAGAAATGCCCTTTACAATAGATGAAATTGAAGATGCATTTAATGTTCTCCTGCTTAAATGCCAGACCTACGAACAGGCAGGCCGCATCAATGAAGTAAAAGCATGGTACTATTGCTTTATCCGCTAATGCAGTAAATCTCTCAGTCTAAGTAAAAGTACCTTCCAATAATACTCTTTCTATAACCATCCCACTCTGGGTCATCATAGTCCCCATCGTCCCCTTCAGAAAATTAATGATTACACAAACTATCCCACTCCAAATCATCATAGTCTCCATCGTCCCCCCTCAGAAAATAAACTATCCCACACGATGTCATCATAGTCCCCATCGTCCCCCCTCAAAAATTGATAATTGCACAAACTATCCCACTCCAAGGTCATCATAGTCCCCATCGTCCCCCCTCAAAAATCAAACTATCCCACTCCGGGTCATCATAGTCCCAATCGTCCCCCCTCAGAAATGTTTGCGTAAAATCCATCACATCCTCCTGATAGTTCAGAGTCGGGACATTCACGGATATAAACCTGAAAACCTTATTCCCATCCATAAGCCTGTCACCCGACGTACTGATATAATTCTCAAAACCCTCTCCCTGAACCAATACCAGCCTCATAACGGCAAGAATTAGAAATACTGCTTTCTTCATAATCTGATTCTATTTATACTTGAGATACTGATGAAAAAATTTGTCTGGGTATCAAACTGCGGACAACAAAGAACCACAGCCTTTAACTACGGTTTTACATTCTGCAGGGTGAACGGCTTCACATTAATGTCTTTAGTATTTTGAAAATTCAGTTTTTCGTATTAGGTGCAGTGCTAAATAGCCCCATCACCGGATATAAAAACTAAATTAAATATACAAAGGAATGCCTGTTACCTGAAATATCGATCATATAAGAAGTGAACTATTTGTCATAATCAACGGGAGTAATAATTATAGACTTTTTACTTTTTGTAATTCTTGCTACTTCATTTCTTAAAATCAAGGCATCCAATACGAGGATAAGTACTGAAACAAAAATAGATCTTAATAACCAAAATTTGTTTATAATACAAACATTGTTTATAGAAAATGATTTAAATTCGTTAGGCCAATTGAAAAAAATTAAGGTCGAAATTATGATTAAACATAATGAAAGATTAACATTAACTAAATAAAAAAGGTAACAATTATTATCAAGTTTATCAATTTCTTTTTCTGATGCATCAGAAAAGAAATTCCAATTTATATCGCCATTTTTCAAACATTTCACATTTTTCAAATATTTCTGATAAAGTTTTGTTTTAAACAAACAAATAAATAATTTTTCTTCAATGAAAAAATCTCTAAATGAATCAAATATTTGTCCAATTATAAATGATAAAATAACTATAGCAATACCTGAAAATAATGAAATACTCTCGGCAAATTTTTTTACAGTATGCAAATTATATTCTTTATACGATATCAGAAATGCCAAAATAAATAAAAAACCAGGTAAGAATCCTATTAAAAAGACTCTGGGTTTAAGAGAAAATTTCATATAAATATCTTTTTAAATGTTTGACCTTTCAAAAGAACTATTTTATTGTTAAACAAACAACAGCAAATAAATGCCATTCCAATGGTTTTCTCGTTATAATATAAGAAACTTGGTTTGCAAATCTCAGCATCAAGCATTATCATTTTCTAGCTTAATGAAGACATATCCGGAAGGACGGGTAGTACTCATATAGCTTTTATTCTTCATTATAATAGAGTTTATCTCTCAAAATGAATTCTAGCAGCGAGAAAATTTCAAATTTATGACGACTTGATTCTATTGCATACCAATATCTTCTATATGATATGCCATAGTTCCATGCTATTAAAAGACCTTCTTTAAGAGTATAGTTTTCCGTTGAATTGTACTCTTCAAATTTATGATTTAATAAAAAGTTCTCTAGGATTGGATTATAATCACAACATCCTGTTTTAGGAAAAGAGTATCTTGCATCACTAAATGGACAATAATTTATTCGATGTTCTACGTTAAAACCTTCTTCACAAGAGTGGCAATTATTACTGAGATAGCATTTGTCACATGATTGACATTCAAAACATTCTTTACAATCGCTACATTTATCACAATTACGACAATCAAAACAACTAATACATTCTTCGCACTCAATACAATTAATACAACCAACACAATTAACACAATTCTCACAGTTTATACATCCAATGCAGTTTATACAATTTTTGCAATTTGTATTTGTGTGATTATCTAAGTCAACATCCATATTTTTAATTTTAAAATCATTCCTCGTCATCTACCCTAAAAAACTCATAAATTTTTTTTCGTAATTCTTTATATGCATCTTCTGTTGGTTCAACAAAACTAGTATCTAATACCCAATCTGGATTTTTTGGAGGTTCTTGGTTTGTCAAAGCATTACCGAACGTATTACAAGCATTATTTATGTCTAATGCAACAATATATAATTTGTCTATTTTCATTGGTAAATCACAAAAGTTATGTTTGTTTATAAAATCACAACAAAGTTCAGATAACTTGATAATTTTATCAAAAGAATCAGAAAAGTTCTGCCGTGAAGTTTCAAAAATATTTTTTGGTAGTGCCAAAGTTTTCAAATATGCCCTTAATATTATTAGTTCATAATTTGCATTCATATGTATGTATTTAATTTATTGGTTTATTTTATGATTATTTTATATTGTGAAAACCGTTGCCTCTGCATAGTTCAAGTCTGAGCGAAGCAGGGACTTGGACTGATAATCCGTACAGTTTGTAACTGTTTTATATCGTTGTAGTTATAAACTTCTTTTGTTTCAGGTCTCGTCCTACTGGTATACAGACCTATTTAAAATTATAAATGGTCATGCCTTTTGTTGGGCTTTACAAAATCAACTATTTGTATAATAATGATTTAGAATATAGTTATAGACTCATCAATAACAAATATTCTAAATATCTATAGAAACTTTAGCAAATGTAGGCAATATTTTTATTATTAATAGATTACAGTTGAGAAATCATAAATTTACTGTTATATTTTTTTGAACAGACTTTTCTACAGTGTTTCTTCTGTGTTAATCCAATCCATTGTCAGATGACAGTCCGATGTAATTAGGTAGTTATTTTGTTCTACCTCAGTGATTATTCTATGAAATATTTGTGTATTTTTGTATTTCAATAAAGATACTTTTTTTTACAACTCCGCTTCACTATTCACCCCTTTTCAAAATCTTTTCAAACTCCCACTACCGTCCGATGACCGTCCGATGACCGTCCGATGAAACTCTTATATTCTTCCGTACTCACTTCTATGCAATTCCGTACTTGTTCTATTAATTATTTAGTTTATATTTGCAGTCAGTTTTAATTATAGACCATTCATCCTAAGCACTATGGCACGATTCAAATCTTCAACTTTTGGAAAAATTTCAGGAAAGCATGGTACAGCTGTTGCTGCTCTGCGTAAAGATGGCACAAACATTCTCAAGGTACTTCGGATAGCATCAAATCCGGACACCCTTGGGCAAAAGAATCAACGTGGTAAATTTGGGTTTGTAGTCAGGGAACTCAATTGCATGAGACAGATTTTTACCATTACTTTTGATGGTCAATACGGTATTAACCGTGCAGTTTCGAAGGCTATGAAAACCGCTTTAACAGGTGAGTATCCCGATTTTAAGCTCGATTATAGCAAGCTCATCATCTCTGAAGGAACTCTGAATAAAACCGCTCAGGTCAGGTTAGAACAAGTGGGAAGTAGTACTGTAAAAATAGAATGGAATGCAGAGGAATTACTGGGTCGTAATCCTGCAGAGATTGTCAATCTGGTTTTTCTGAACCAAACGTCTAAATCGGTAATACTAAAGCAAAATGTTGCCCTGAGTGGTGCAGGAAGCGCACAAGTAGACTTGCCCGTTGATTGGATGGAAAAGGAGTTACACAGTTGGATTTACTTCACCTCGCCCAATGGAATTCTATATTCCACTAGTCAATACATTTGCCGGTTTAAACTTTACTGAAAAGTGTAAATAATAAATATCAAATTGGCATGTATATTTCATTAATTTATGCCAAATCAACTCCGTACCCGAAACCCGAAACCCGGAACCCGGAACCCGGAACGCAAAACGCGGAACTCGGAACACGGAACGCAGAACGCGGAACATATTCAAATCTCCTTCGCTCTCTTCTCCACCAGTTCTTTAATCTCCTGAATGCCGGTTGCCATTGCATGCAGTTCTTCTGTGGAGGGGGTACGGTATCCAAAACCTTCGAGTGAACAGATAGCTTCAAACTTCCCAACCAGGATACTGGTCTTTTTCATGCTTTCAGTCAGTTCAGGATCAAATTCCAACGCTTCCTTATACAATGCTATGGGCATGTGGTGGGAGGCATGCCAGTCATAGCGTGCCATTAACGATACAAAATACTTCTCATGACTCAGAACAGCCATGTCATACAGCAGGTCATTATCAAACCGGGAGTTCTTGTTATTTAGGCTTTTCTTAAAGGCTGAAAAGAATCCATTCGCATAGTCTAAACACGATAACGAATGAATGCGCATATCTGCATCGGGGATAATCATTGTTGTTGCCATAATTTACAAATTATTAGTTCTACTTTACCAAAATAATGAACGAACCACTAAACATACAAAAGTGAATTCATGTTTTCAAGCATCTTCCTGAAATGTAATCTTAAAATACCGTTAGGTATTTAACTATTGTGTTCTTTCATGGTTAGCTTTTTTGTATTTTCTTGTGTATAACTATTGTGTTCTATTGTGGTTATGTATTTTGTATTTATTTGTTTTTGTGTTCTTTTGAGCCTTTTGTGGTTTGAATTATTTGTTTTGTTTTAATTTAGTAAAGTAGAATTGGTTTCCTATTTATATTTCAAAAGAGTGTGATTCTTCTTTGCACAGATCGATGTATAAAGAGTGTATAATTCCTCTTTTGAAAGTGTCCTTTTGAGTTCTTCGGCAGTATCTTTTACGTTGGTCAGCAATTCACTGCAGGCATCATCAGTTATCGGTAAATGTGCTTCCTCCAGAAAATGAAGGATAGTCGATTTACCGCTGTGTTTACCGAGTATAAAATCCTGCTCTTCAAGTCCGATACTCGCAGCTTGTATGATTTGATACGTACTGCGGTCTTTCATCAGGCACCGCGTGTGGATGCCGCTCTCGTGACTCAATACCATGCTGCCGGTAACAGGTTTGCTTACGCTGAGTGGCCGGTTGGAAACTCCGGCTACATACTTACTTAATGCGGAAAAGCTTTCGGTTCGTAAGCCGGAAGATATGCCCAGGCTTAATTCAAGCGCCATGGCAACTTCTTCCATAGCAGCATTCCCCGCGCGTTCGCCCAGTCCGTTAATGGTGGTGCTCAGGCAGGTCGCCCCGGCCAGATAGGCAGCCAGCGTATTGGCAGTAGCCATTCCCAGATCGTTATGTACATGAATCTCGAGTGGAAGATCTTTTTCGACACTTCGTACAGACTGCACCATTTCGGTTATGCTGAACGGATTAAGCAGCCCTACTGTATCGGCTAACCTGACACGGGAAGCTCCGAATGCTCTTGCTGCACATACAAACTCCTTTAAAAATCCGCTTTCTGCACGGGACGCATCCTGTGCTCCAATGGTGACATAGTCGAACATGGGACTTGCAAAATCGATCAACTCATTCAACTGTTGAAATACCCAGGCTGGGTTTTTCCCCATGGCATTCATTAAGATCGTTGATACAGGAAAGGATATATGAACACCATTTGTTCCTGCTGCCCTTGCACTCCGGATATCATTCTTTGTTGCCCGGCACCACGACAGAGTTTTAAAATCAAATCCCATTTCACAGATCGTACGAATGTCGTTCTGTTCAGTCTCACCCATTGCAGGCGTCCCTATTTCTATTTCAGGTACTCCGGCTCCGTTCAGCAACGCCGCAATCCGTATCTTCTCCTGAAGGGAAAAAACAACTCCCGGCGATTGTTCACCATCCCGAAGTGTCGTGTCAATAAAATAGGGGCTATTCATACTGTTGTGAGATTTAATATCTATGACGAATGAATGAATCTTTCATATTAATGGTAAAACTCTAATTTACTGCATCTTCTGTCTTTTGTCTTTGTTCTTTGTTCTTTGTTCTTTGCTCAAAGCTCAAAGTTCAACACTCAATGCTCTAAATAAGCAGTCATAAAAACTGATGAACTAAAATAATTTATAAAATTATGAAAGCCTAAGTTTAAAGCTACTATTCAATTATTTACTAAATACTTGTCAGCTTTTATGACTCTTATTTATATTCGTAATTCTACTTTACCTAAAAAAAACGTATCACAGAAATCTCAATAGTACAAAACATAACTCATGTTTTTAATAAACTTCCTAAGGCAGTAATCTAAAAATACCGTCAGTATCTTAACTTTCAATTTCGTGTATTTTTTGGCAAGATATTGCATATTTTACGATCATAAAATTTAATATGAGATAGTACATGTTTGGTCTTAAAATCAAAATACGAAGTATTTTCTTATCCGTAATTTATCCGCTTAATTAGTGTATATCCGCGTTCTATTCTTAATTCTGGCTTGTCCAGGTTAGGTATTTTACTATTGTGTTCTTTTTCCGATAAATCGGAATCTTCGATGTGCCTTTTGTGGTTTGAATTATTTGTTTTGTTTTGTTTTAATTTTGTAAAGTGGAAATAATTAATCTGCAATGGAATACTTTTCGCAAAGCTCGTCACTTTCGAGTGAATCAAATATCTCGTCGATCACAGATTCCGATTCAACGCCTCCATACCAATAGTTATTCGGATGAATGACCATTACCGGGCCCTGTGTACAAACATTCAGACAGGCGGTTGTGCTTACTGCCACATCCAGACCGCGGTCGGATGCTTCTTCCGAAATATACTGAAGCAAAGAACTTGCTCCTTTTTTGTTACATGCACCTTGTGCATCTCCCGCAACACGAAACGAGTTGCAAAGCAAAATGTGATACTGAGGTTTTTTCATTATGAGTTGAATAAAGCCCCCTAAATCCCCCGAAGGGGGATTTGAAGACTGAGTTTATAATGTTAGGATTAAAAATAATAATAATTTATGTTGTTGAATTTATGTCTTTAAGTCCCCCTTCGGGGGATTTAGGGGGCTTGATTTAGGGGGCCTTATCCGCATCCCTTTGCGGTTCCCTGGCATCCGCTGCCGCATTTGAAAGCATCCGGTTTTGCCATTGACCGGATAACCTTGTTGTTGTAAATACCTTCCAGTCCTTCGTCAATCAAACCTGTCATTTCAACTACATGTATTCCGCAGCCGTTGAGCATTGATTTCGGATTTTCACCCACACCACTTACCAGCAGGGCCCGGCAATCTATTAATGACCTGGCCAGATTCAGCCAACGTTCGTCGCCTTTTCCTTTAGGAGGAGTCTTTCGTACTTCAACTAGTTTATAGCCGTTTTTAGTTTGCTCAAAAATGGATAGATTGAGTGCTTCTCCCAGATGCAGGTTCACCAGTAAGCCTTCGTTGGTTCCAATAGCCACATAGGGTCTTTTATTTGTATTCAGTACTTCTGCCCTTGAGGAATATTCTTTTAGTAAAATATGAGTATCACTTAAGTCCTGCCCCAATAATCCGGCTGCATCAGCACGACAACGTGCACAATGGCTCATGATCTTCAGGTATTTCGACGACAGGTTACGTACCCTGAATATCATTTTTGCATCAGGTTTGGGCACTACCTCAAATGGTGTTTCTGCTGTAGGAATAAGCGGAATGCAGTTAATCACATCAGCTCCCAGTTCGGCACACTTTCGTGCTACTTCAGGAATATGATCATCGTTTACACCCGGTATAATAATCGAATTTATCTTTACCGTAATGCCACGGGCTTTCAGTTTCGGAATACAGGCCAACTGGCGTTCCAGTAAGATGGCAGCCCCTTCTACGCCTCTGTAAATATGTTTTTCGAAACGTACCCATTTGTAGATCATAGCTGTTATGACAGGATCGATGGCATTAATGGTCAGTGTGACATGCGATACACCCAGTCCTGCAATCTGATCGATATACGATTCCAGGTTGAGTCCGTTTGTGGAAAGGCAGAATATCTTATCCGGAAAAGCATCATGCACACGTCGCATGGTTTCCAGTGTCTCTTCGGCATTGGCAAACGGATCACCGGGACCTGCAATTCCAATCACTGCCAGGTTCTCAATCCGCGTATCCAGTTCTTTCAGGTAATCAACCGCCTGAAAAGGAGCTAATACCGATGAGGTAACGCCGGGGCGACTTTCATTCACACAATCGTATTTCCGGTTGCAATAATTACACTGTATATTGCATTTTGGAGCTACAGGCAGGTGGACACGTGCATTCGTATGCTTTGCTTCTTCGTTAAAACAAGGATGTGCCTGTTTTCTTTCTTCTGTCATTTCCATAATGTCTGTTGTTAGCCCCCTAAATCCCCCGAAGGGGGAATTTTGAGTTTGTTTATATTCTTGTTTTCTTAAATTCTTAAATGTCTTACAACTATTCCATGTTATTGCTCCCCTTTTCTTAAGTCCCCCTTCGGGGGATTTAGGGGGCTTGGCTAGAGATATTTATACCCAATCGGTGAATTCTCCTGTTTAAATTCGATCAGGGCATTCACTACCAGGTCAAAAAGCTCCTGTGTCCCACGATACCCGATCTGATGAATCCGTGAAGCACCAAACCGATCATGGATAGGGAACCCGATCCGAATCAACGGAATCTTACGTTCACGGGCAATATAATATCCTTTACTGTTCCCGATTAAAAAATCAGGGTTGAAGTTTTCGGCTTCTTCACGCAGGGTTTCAAAGTCGGCTCCTTTTTTAAAGTACGTTTCAACACCTATTTCGTGCAACCAGTCGGCAAGGGCAGTAACAAAATCCTCTTCGCCATACAACATCGCCTTTTTACCGAATACATATTTATGTGCATCCACATAGGCATCGACCAGTCGCCCGCGTTCTTTGCGGTGTTTCTCAGGAATATCATTTCCACTGAGCGTTTTAAATGCTTCCATCATTCTGTCGGAGGCTTCAATGCCTATTGGTAAAGGCATTTGGTAATTTTTAATATAAAGTGACGATTCCAACCATTCGCCTGCCGATTGTATAGATCCTACATCCTTCGTCCGGCTAACACCTTTATTGAAAACGTTGCCAAATTCAATAACCGCTTTGGAATTACCAATGCGTCTAATCTTCCAGACAGGGGTTCCTCCGGTAGGTATCAACTGATATTCCGAAGTGTATTCATTATCCAGTGTCTCACTGTAATCGGGGAATAATGTGTATTTCAATCCGAAATCGTTCATCAGTTCTTTCAGATACCGTATATCGGCAGGAGTAACCATTCCGGGAATGATGGTGATTGAGTTATCTGTTTTTTCATACTCTGCCAGCGTTTTAAGCGTAGCCAGAACGGTATTGTAATATCCTTCGGCATGACTTCCGCAATAACTGGGAGTGGAAGCATGGATAAATGTGGGTAGATTCTTTTCCAATCCCTTGTATGCTTCACAATAGGATCGGATATGCCCGGGGATATCTTCACCGATTGTTTCCGACAGACAGGTAGAGGCTATTCCGATAACGGATGGTTTATATTGTTTAATGATATTATCGATTCCTGCAATGAAGTTGCGGCTACCCCCGAAAACGGTTGATTCTTCACTGAAATTGCTCGAAGCTATGTCAACCGGTTCTTTGTAATGACTAATCATGTACCGGCGAATGTAGGTAGCACAACCCTGACTGCCATGAATAAGCGGAACGCATCCTTCAATACCCTTGAATACCAGCGAAGCACCCAGAGGAGCACATAACTTGCAGGAGTTGCGGGTGGATGTATATGAGGCCTCCCCAACCCCTCCGCGGGAGGGGCTTTTTGAGTTAGTATATTTTATTGAAGTATCCATAATTTAGTATATTGAATTGATTATAACTCTCAAATTCTTACAACTCTTTGAGGTTTGAACTCTTCTTAAAGTCCCCCTTCGGGGGATTTAGGGGGCCTCGTGAATTTCCACACCGGGCTCATTGCCGTGGCATAGATTTCTTTTGCGAAATTGAGCATTCCTTCATACCCTGCCAGCGGTTCTTTGCGTTCATGATTATGATCACAGAATCCAAGCCCGATCTTATGGGCTATCGGACGTTCTTTTACACCTCCGATAAAAATGTCAGCCTGTTTCTCTTTTACAAAATGCGAAAGTTCAACCGGATTCGAGTCATCCACAATGATCGTCCCTTCGTCACAAAGCCCTTTAATCAACTCATAATCTTCTGTCGTTCCGGTTTGTGAACCTACAATAACCGATTGAACACCAATCAATCGTAATGCTTTCACAAGTGAAATAGCTTTAAAGGCACCACCTACATAGATAGCTGCTTTTTTACCCGTTAACCTTTCCTTATACCATGCAAGCTGAGGCATCATCCTTGCAAATTCTTCCTTTACCATCTGACGTGCTTTTTCCATCATGTCATCATCTTTGAAAAAGCGGGCTACATCATACAAAGCATCACTCATATCTTCAATTCCAAAATAGGAAACCCGCATGGAAGGGATGTTGTATTCGTCCTTCATCATCTGAGCCAGGTAATTCATCGATCCTGAACACTGAACCACATTCAGGGCTGCATTGTGTGCGTTACAGATATCATCCACCCGCCCGTCACCTGTAATGGTGGCATTTACATGAACTCCCATCCGTTTATAGTATTCCAGCAATATCCAGAGTTCACCGGCAAGGTTGAAATCGCCCAGGATATTAATGCTTTTGGCAGATGTGAAAGGTTTGTTCTTTGTTCCAACCAGTTTAAAGATCGATTCGCAGGCTACTTTGTATCCGTCTTTCTTGGAACCCTGGAATCCCGGAGCCTGTACAGGTATAACCGGAATGTTTTTTTCTTTTTCTACCTGACGGCAGATACTTTCCACATCATCTCCGATAACGCCTACTATACAGGTTGTATAAATAAAGGCTGCCTTTGGATGATGGTTGTCGATCAATTCAATGATGGAATCATAAAGTTTCTTCTCGCCTCCGAAGATAACATCACGTTCCTGTAAATCTGTACAGAAACTCAACCGGTGCAATTCGGGTCCTGATGAAAGTGAACCGCGTATATCCCAGGTATAGGCAGCACAACCGATCGGCCCATGTATCACATGCAATGCATCAACAATTGGATAAAGTACAACACGTGATCCGCAGAAAACACAGGCACGTTGGCTCACACTTCCTGCCAGGCTGGCTTTGTTACAATCGATGGTCCGTTCATTTGCTCCGGCAACCGATACCTGCTTTTGTCTTTCATCTAATATATGTGCCATAACCTTTTTCAATTAAGAATTCATAATTCGTAATTAACAATTACTCCTATTCATTTATCGTGCCATGATTATGTTTTCTTGTTTTTATGTGTTTTTATACCCTCTTAATATATTGAATATGAAAGTAATGTAGATTTATTTTTAATACCTGAAGTGACCGGTACGAGTGTTTTCCCTGTTGGTAAATCCATCGAAAACATACATAAATGTAGGGAGTAATACTTAAAATGTAGGAACAAATATTACAAAGAAAAATCTATAGACAAATTCACTCTGTGTGAATCTGTCTATAGATTTTTTAATTAGTGTGATTAGTTCTACTTTACCAAAATAAAGTACGAACCACATCGAAGATTCCGATTTATCGGAAAAAGTTACAATAGTACACAACAAAACTTATATTTTCAACTATCTTCCTAAGTCTATAATCTTAAAATACCATCAGGTATTTTTCTTTTGGGTATTTTTTTCTTTTATATATGTATCCTTTTGTATCCTTTTGTGACTTTTGTGGTTAAGTATTTTGTCTCTTTTGTGTATTTTTATTGTGTCTATTGTGGTTAGGTATTTTTGTGTTCTATTGTGATTTTCTATTGTGTTCTATGTGCCTATTGTGGTTATGTATTTTGTTTTATTTTGTGTTTTTGTGTTCTTTTCTTTGTTTTTTGTTTTGTGGTTATGTATTTGAATTTTCTTTGTTTTTTTGTCCTTTTGGGGTTAGTCTTTTTGTGTTGTTTTATATTAGTAAAGTAGAAGTAAGATCAAATTCTCATCTATACTTATTTTAAAGAAAAACCCGAGGACATTTTAGTAAATAAAATATTTAACTAACACCCGTTTAAATGTCCTCAGGTTTTAAACAACTTACAATTGGAATTCTACTTTTTCTTCCAGACAGGTTCTGTCGATATGATCCAGGAACGCATCTAAAATTTGCTTTACCAGATTGGCACCACCATTGTAACCTGTTTTTGCAAAGTAGTTATGTCCGGGACGGTCGGCAATCGGGAATCCAAAGCGTACAAACGGAGTGTTTTCGTCGCGGGCAATGTATTTCCCATACGTGTTCCCAATCAATAAGTCTACACCTTCCTGTTTAATCCATTGGTGCAAGCGGAACATATCCGCTACTTCACCATTCCTGAATTTTGCTTCAGGTATATCTTTCAATATCTCCGGTATTCTTTCATCGAAATATTTACTTGGTGTACCTGTTACGATATATACAGGTTTCATATCCAGGCTTACCAGGAATTCAGTAAGAGGAACCAATGTGTCGGGATCGCCCCAGAGTGCAACGCGTTTTCCGTAAAGATATTTAGCACTGTCCGAAATCAGGTCGATTAATCGTCCACGTTCGTCACTCAGACTGTCAGGTATAGGGAGGTTAGCATGCCGGCTTAATGACATCAGATAGCGGTCGGTAGCTTTGAATCCGATGGGTATATCCAGCATTTCGAATTTCACCTTACATTTGTTATCCAGTTTTATACAGGCATCTTCGGTACTCATAGGACCAAAACCAAGCGTGTATTTACTGTCTCCGGTCAGTTTCAGGTCAGCAATAGTTGTTCCGCCATCAGGGTACATTTTATAATGTCCGTTAAGCGGAGTGTCCAACACTCCGGTCATATCCGGGAACATAATGGTACGGGCTTCCATGACCGATGCCAGCCGTTTGATTTCACCCATATCCGAAGGCTCCATCCAACCTGCAACGAGGTTGATAACGTTACGTTTCTTTGGAGTTGCTGTGGAGAAAAACTTCACCATGGCTGCTACCTGATTCGAATATCCTGTCACGTGCGTTCCCACATAACTTGGCGTATTGCAATAAATGACCTGTTTTCCTTCGGGAATTAATCCATCATCGTTGGCTTTGGAAACGATTTGAACCAGGTCATCTCCAATTGTTTCGGATAAACAGGTTGTATGAACTGCAATCACTTCAGGTTTGTAAACTGTAAACATGGTGTCAATTGCCGAAAGAAGGTTGGCTGATCCCCCGAATACGGAAGAACCTTCTGAAAACGAACTGGTACCGGCCATAATCGGTTCGCGGAAGTGACGGGACAAGGCGCTACGGTGATAGGAACAACATCCTTGGGAGCCGTGGCTATGGGGAAGACATCCGTGAATGCCTAATGCTGCATACATTGCCCCTATGGGTTGGCAGGTCTTGGCCGGGTTGATGGTCAGTGCTTTCCTGTCTATTTCAAATGCAGTGGTATGTCTGAGTAACATATAAATAAAATTTAGCCCCCTAAATCCCCCAAAGGGGGACTTTTGAGTTAGTTAGTAATTAATATGCCCCTTGTAAATACGATACTTCGTCTTTCTTAAAGTCCCCCTTCGGGGGATTTAGGGGGCTGGTATATTTTAATTGAATACGTATTCCGCTTCTATAAAGTCTTCGCGTTCCCAGGGAGCTTTCATTTGTTTGAAAATGGTGCTGCAGGCAATCATTTCAATGTCCTTGTAGAAGTTGACAGCACCTTCGAAAGCTGCATATGGTCCACCATTATCGTAGTTGTGGAGTTGTTTCATTGGGATACCCATTTTCTGAACCACATATTTTTCTTTGATTCCGGCACAGAATACATCGGGTTTGTACTTCTCAATGAGTTTCTCCATTTCGTGGTGACTCAAATCGTCAACAACCAAAGTGCCTTTTTTCATATCTTTCATGATACCTTTGTACTCGTTGAATTCAATGTCGAAAGCTTCTTTCAACTGTGTCAGTTCTTCTTCCGACTTACGTGGTTTGAAGCGTGTCGGATCCGGATAAATGGTTAATTGTTCAATGTTACGACTATCAGCGTCAACCTTGATGGAAGGGATAACACGGCGGCCTTCGTAGTCATCACGGTGTCCAAACTCATAACCGGCAACCAGTATTTCCATACCCAATTCTGTGAATAATTCCTGATAATGGTGAGCACGTGAACCTCCGACGAACAACATAGCTGTTTTACCTTCAGTTTTAGCTCTTGCCTGTGCGATAGCAGTTTTTACTGCAACCATTTCTTCTTCTATCACTACTTCAATGCGGTCGATCAATTCCTGGTCTCCAAAATACTGACCTACTTTGCGAAGTGTTTTAGCAGTAGCTTCTGCTCCGATAAAGTTGGCTTTTGCCCAGGGAATACCGAATGAAGTTTCAAGCATTTCTGCCACGTAGTTGATGGAACGGTGACACATTACCAGACTGAAATCGGCCGTGTGAGCTGTTTCAAATTGCTCCAGGGTAGAGTTCCCCGACATGGTAGCAATAATTTCGACACCGATTTTTTCGAATAATGAATCAATTGCAAAGGCGTCGCCACCGATATTATATTCCCCCAATACGTTGATGGCATATTTATGCTTACGAACATGGTTATCATTGTTCCCAATAAGGTTTTTATACAATCCGTTGTTCGCAATGTGGTGACCGGCTGACTGTGATACTCCGCGGTACCCTTCACATGAGAAACCGAAAATGTTCACCCCGGGAAGTTCTTCTTTCATCTGGCGGGCTACACGGTGAACGTCATCACCAATCAGTCCAACAGGACAGGTTGAGAAAATTGCAATACCTTTTGGTTTGAACAGTTCATATGCTTCACGAATAGCCTGTTTCAATTTTTCTTCTCCACCAAATACGATATTTGAATCCTGTATGTCGGTTGAGAATGAATATGGAATAAAGTTATCCATTTCAGGTTTGTCGGCGCGTGTCTGGTTACGACGTGTCAACCATGAGTAGAATCCACAACCGATAGGCCCATGCGTGATATTTATAATATCTCTGGTCGGACCAAGTACTACCCCTTTACAACCGGCATAGGTACATCCGCGTTGTGTAATAATGCCCGGAATAGTACGAACGTTAGCCTGAATTTCCGGTATTGAATCCGGGTCATTCACAACCATTGATTTCAGTCTCTTCTTTGCTACTTTTTTGGGATAGGCTTCTGAAATTTCTTCAGCAAATTTGCCTAAATCCAACTCTTCTATTAATGTCTTTGCCATAACGTTTATTTTTAATCTAGAGTAATGTCTCCGCTTTCACCTGTACGAACGCGAATAGAATCAGTTGTCGGAAGCACAAATATTTTACCATCACCGCTTTTACCGGTTTGATTGGTTTTGATAAGTGTTTCTAATGCCAGTTCTTTTTTCGCGTCGGTAACTACCAGTGTAATCATTCGTTTGGATTTCAAACGTGGCACTTCTTGAATGAGCTCTGCAAGTTCCGGGTTTTCACCTTTTACTTTCTCAACACCTCCGCGTCCTCTACCACGTCCTAACACAGGCATGGCCGTGAACGAAGGCAGACCGGCATCCGAAAGAGCAAGCTTGGTAGCGGCCATTTTGTCAATGCGTATCATTGCTAATATCAGTTTCATATAAAATTCAATTTAAAGCCCCCTAAATCCCCCTAAGGGGACTTGAAGACCAGGTTTGTTATAATTTAGTAACTCCTACCGATAATTTGCCACTCTTTAAATCCCCCTTCGGGGGATTTAGGGGGCTGTATTTCCTGGTTTTAGTCTTGTTTACCGCTGGAAATAGTATAACTTTCTTCTACCGGAGTAACGAAGATTTTACCGTCACCAAACTGCCCTTTTTCACCCGTGCGAGCTGCACCCAAAATTGTTTCGATGACGAAATCCTTATCTTTTTCTGGAATTACCATCATAAGCAAATCTTTTGGAAGCTCATCATAAGTTACATTTCCTACTTTTATACCACGTTGTTTACCACGACCGAATACGGCTAGTTTTGTGATTGCCGGAAACCCTGCATCAAATAATGCTTTCATAACTAAGCTTGATTTTTCCGGACGAACTATTGCTCTTAATAAATACATATTCTTTAAAGTTAGCCCCCCAACCCCCAAAGGGGGAGTGTGAGAGTTATGTTTATAATTATTTTATTTGTATATAATGCCTCTTTAAGTCCCCCTTTGGGGGATTTAGGGGGCTGGTCTTTTTAATTCATAATACCAAACCCTACCAGTAATTCTTCCAATGCAGACATATCCAATGGTTTAGGAATAACAAACATTTGGTTGTCGTTTATTTTCCTGGCCAATGCGCGGTATTCATTTGCCTGTGCGTGGTCAGGGGCGTGGTCGATAACTGTTTTACGGTTAATCTCTGCATGTTGAACCATGTTTTCGCGTGGTACAAAGTGAATCATTTGTGTTCCCAACTGACGGGCAAATTCTTCAATCATGTTCGCTTCATTATCCACTTTACGTGAGTTACAAATCAACCCACCCAACCGTACTGTTCCTACTTTACCAAATTTAGAAATGGATTTACAAATGTTGTTGGCAGCATACATAGCCATCATTTCGCCCGAAACCACGATATAAACTTCTTCGGCTTTACCATCGCGGATTGGCATAGCGAATCCACCACAAACAACATCACCCAACACATCGTAGAATACATAATCCAATGCTTTTTCTGCGTCGTAAGCTCCAAGTTGTTCCAGCAAGTTGATCGAAGTGATAATACCGCGACCGGCACATCCAACACCCGGTTCAGGGCCGCCTGATTCCACACAACTGGTGTTGCTGAATCCTGTTTTCATTACATCATCCAAATCGATGTCTTCGCCTTCGTCGCGTAATGTATCTAATACTGTTTTTTGTGCCAGACCATGAAGAAGCAACCTGGTAGAGTCAGCTTTTGGGTCGCAACCCACCACCATTACTTTTTTACCCATTTCAGCCAATCCGGCTACTGTGTTTTGCGTTGTGGTACTTTTACCGATTCCGCCTTTTCCGTAGATTGCAATTTTTCTCATCTTTTTTATATTTTAAATGTAGAACTAATGTTTCATTTTTTGTATAACCTGACAACCCTTATTCATTTATCGTGCCATTAACATTTAGACTCTGTTTTTTACCTGGAATAATACGTAGTAATGTGTTGAAATAGAAACAAATAAAAAATGTATTTTGTGACTGAAAATCCGTTTTTGTTTGAAATATGGCTTTTGAAAAACGAGGCTTAATCCTACATTTATGTAGGAAATATACTTAAAAGGTAGGAAAAAGAAGACTGATTTGCTTCAATTATTGAGTTCCGTTTATAGACCGGGTGATGAATATGCCTGCAAAACAATTGCTCAATATTGAGACACTATTTTCCGTCTTTATTCCTTATTTAAACCTCTCATCGGAAAGTGATTGTTTGGTTGAGAAAAATTGGAAAATATGGTTTGTCGAATGAATCCTGCTTTCTGTCGATAAATTTTGGCAAATAATCTATATTATTTGATGAAAATAATAATTTCACATACATTTGTTTATCATAAATAAATATTAATTCAAAAAAATAAACAGTATGAAAGCAATCTTATCAACAGTACTATTTTTAATGATTACAGCCGCTGCTTTTGCAGTAAATTTCGACGGAAAGTGGACAACTAAAATTAAAGGACAAGACGGTGGCGATATGGAACTAACCTTTGTTTTTAAAATGGATGGAGAAAAACTTACAGGAGTAATCAATACACCCAATGGCGATATGCCAATTTCGAACCCAAAAATTGTAGACAAAGTACTTACTTTTGACGTCACTTTTGGCGATATGACAATGAAGCACGTATTCACCCTGAAAGACGATGATACTATTAGTGCAAAAGTGGAAGGATCACCAATGGGCAATGAAGAAATGATACTAAAACGTCAGAAATAACATAATCATAATAAACAGAAATCCGTCTGAATTTCAATCGTGAAATTCAGACGGATTTTTGTTTATACATACAATGAATACCTCTTGTAAATTTGTCATTGATATAATTTGTTTTATTCTACTCATACTTGCTGGTTTTCCTGCCATTTTGCCTTTGCTTTGTTGGGTGATTTTCAAGCTGCAAAATACGATAGAACGTTCGAGTGAACGGGTATGCTCCGGAAAATGAAAAGGGCCAATCCGTGAACGGGTTTGCTCCGGAATGTGCTGATAACAAAACTACTAATTTCTAAAAGTGAACGGACATGCTCCGGAAAAAGGATATTTTTTGGCCACCGAAAATAGGGTGAACGGGTATGCTCCGGAAAAAGGTACCCTTGAACGGGTATGCTCCGGAATTTGGAATGTTTTGTTTCAGTTTGTTGTCTTTTCATCCTGTTTGATACCTGTTTTTAGGGAAAACGGACATGAAAAACGTGGTTTTGAATGGTCAACTTTCAGTTTGAAACTGGAAGGTCTCTATTCTAAAGTGGGTGGGTATGCTCCGGAATATGTACATTATTTGAACCTCTCGTCCGAACGTAATTTTTCAACGGGTAACTTTTTATATCTTTCCAACCAACCGATTTTTGCTTTTAATCTGTTGTCATACTTCGGATAAAAGGGCTTTATATCTATCAGAGGAGTCTCATCGAGCATATCAACCTGCTCAATGTATAAAACATTTTCTTTAATACTTAGAAGTTTAACGGTCGAAATCCCGATTGCGTTAGGTCTTTTAGGTGCTTTGCATGCAAAAATTCCCCGTTCTTCTATATCCATAAACGGAGTAACAACTAATTCATATCCGTTTATCTTATGAAAATGATAGATAAGTGTTATATGCGAAAACCCTTCCAGGTCTTTTAACCCTTTCATATATTCGGGGAATAATTTGATATAACCCTTTATCCCTTTGGCTGCAAAAGGTTGTATGGGCATATTCTTTATAGTTGTGTGAGGTGTAAATATAGTTCCAATGGGTTTAAGAATTATTTCTTCCATTTTTTTATTTTTAATTGAAAAAATACTTGTTTTTTTTATCCTGATTGAAAGAGTCTGATTGATCGGGTACTTAAAAAAATGGTCAGCAAGCTAGTCGCCTGACCATTTTTATTATTAATTGGTTTTATTTTCCAATCATAACTTCTGTCGATTTTACAATGGCATATACTTCATCGCCAACTTTAAGTTCTAAATCCGTTACACTTTCAATCGTAATAACAGAACTAATCATATTCCCATTGCCAATGTTGATTTTAACTTTAGCCATAACACTCCCCAACGTAATCTCTTCGATGATTCCCTTTATCTTGTTTCTTGCACTGATTTCCATAATCTGTAAAATTAAATAATGAATAAAATTGTTAGTAGTTTATGTTTTTTAACCTGATTATCAATTAAAACAGTTACTTGACAAAAGTGTTTATTCTCATCCTGATACTAAATTTCATCCAAGGCAATAATTATTTTCAGAAGCTTTTAGAATAAAAACTTCGGCCGGCTTTCCGCTTTTAATTACCTTTCCGTTTTTAAGCACCAGCACCGACGAAGCCAGTTGATATACTTCCTGTATGTCGTGACTCACCAGTAAGGTTATTGAATTCATTAATTCATGTGCTTTCATAATCTCGAGTTGCAATGAAGCGCGCATATCCCAATCGAGTGCCGAAAGGGGTTCATCAAGTAATAGTAAGTTTGGCTTAGCAGCTAATGCTCTTGCCAGTGCTACCCGTTGTTTTTGGCCTCCGGATAGTTTACCCGGATGTTGTTGTCGCAATGTTTCCAATTCAAAAAGAGCGATCAATTGATCCACTTCCTTTTTGCACTTTTGTTTCTGTGCAAAACCGATATTTTTTTCCACTGTCATATTAGGGAAAAGCGCATAATCCTGAAACATGTAGCCTACATTTCTGTCTTGAGGAGTGATATTAATCTTCTTTTCCGAATCAAACCAGACGATATCATTAAATACTATCCGGCCTTTACCTGGCTTTGTCAATCCTGCCAGAATCCGAAGCAAAGTTGTCTTGCCGGCACCCGAATGTCCAAAAAGGCTAAGTAGTTCGTTGTCCTTAATCTCAGTGCTTACTTCCAGGTTTGTTATCCCATCGGTGGTTAGCATGGCATATTGTATATCTATTTTCAACATATTAAAAGAATATTTTTTTCTTGCCATTGATACTGTAGATTACCGTTAGGATAAGCAATGAAACTATAAATAAAATAAATGAATACTGGTTCGCAACATGATAATTCATTGCCTGGACTTCATCGTAAATAGCAATTGACGCCACCCGCGTTTCATCAGGAATATTTCCTCCGACCATGATGACCACACCAAATTCACCAATGCAATGGGCAAATGTCATAGCCACTGCCGTAATGATCGAAGGAATCATATTCGGAATCAGCACACGGATTATAGTAGTGAACTGTGATTTGCCAAGAGTGTACGATGCTTCCCTGTAACTCTTTGGTATGGAAGTTAATCCGTTCTGAAGTGGTTGAATCATAAACGGCATGCTGAAGAGTACACTTGCTATCAATACACCTTCGAAACTAAATGCCAGCCGGGTATTGAAATGTTCCGCCATAAACCTTCCAAACCCGTTTTGCGGACTGTAGGCAACCAACATATAGAAACCCAGCACTGTTGGCGGTAAAACCAACGGCATGCTGATAAGGGCTTCAATCACTGCTTTCATTGGAAACCGCCGGTAAGCAAGTAAATATGCCAGCGGAAATCCAATCAGTATTAAGATCAATGTTGTCCAAAAAGCTAATCTGCCTGTTAGTAGAAGTGTATTTATAAAGTCAGTGTCCATTATTTCAGTTACTATTTATTCATTTTCCATTTACTATTTAAGACCAAAGAATGACATTCTCAAACTCTTCAAACTTTCAAACCCTTCAAACTTCAAACTTATTTCCCCGGAACCGAATACCCGTATTTCTCCCAGATAGCTTTTGTTGCAGGTGAAAGGATAAACAATCTGAACTTAGCAGCTTCTGTATTCAGAACTGATGTTTTTAATAAAATACAGGACTGTTCAATCGGTTTATACCGGTTTTGAGGAATAATATAATAATTCCCTTTTCCTGCCATTTCCGGAGCTAATGCCAGTGAAAGGGCTATAAATCCAATATCAGCATTACCGGTAAAAGCAAATTGTGCTGTTTGTGATATGTTTTCACCAAGTATAATTTTTTGTTTCAACAATTCGTAAAGTTTCAGGGTTTTCAGAAGTTCTACTGCCCGTTCGCCATATGGAGCCGTTACAGGATTGGCAATAGCAATCTTTTTTACAGATGGATCCTTCAAAGCTTCCAGTCCGGATTTCGCTACATCCAATGTAGTACTGTAAATAGCCAGTTTCCCGACTGCATAGGTCGACATAGCACCGTAGGTAAGTCCCTTGTCTTTTAATTTCAACGGAAATTCATTATCGGCGGCCATAAACAAATCAAACGATGCTCCATTCTGAATTTGTTGCACCAACATACCTGATGCCCCGAATGTGAGATTTACATTTGCTTTCGGATGTTGTTTCACATATGCCGTTTTAATTTCTTCCAATACATAACGTAAATTAGCTGCTGCAGCCACATTTACCTTTTGTGCCGGTACAGATACCACAGCGAACAATATCACTATTGATATAATAATTCTTTTCATATTGTTTCTATTTTTACTAAAAAACTTTTTATAACTATAAATCACCAATTAACCAATCACCCAATTAACCAATCACCCAATTACCCAATTAACCAATTAACCAATTAACTAATCAACCAATCAACTAATCACCCAATTAACCAATCACCCTACTTCAAAAACGAGGGCCTGATAGTAAACATTACATACGCCCATTCAGGAGTTCGTATAGCAGGAACGGTTTTTGAAGTTATTATATTCTTTGCAACTAGTGTATTGTTGTTTGTAAAATACGTACACCAACCTCCCTGAATAATGGTCCATGTATTGAGTTTGTAATTGACAATTAAATCAAACTCCGAACCCAGGTCTTTGCCAAAAGCAATCCCTTTTGAGTTCTTTCCAGTGAATTCTGAATTAAAGAGATGATATGTTCCGCTTACGCTCAGGTCTTTTAAAACCTTTCCTGTGACTCCACCGTAATAATCAAGTAATCCTTGCGTCAAAGCTGCATCCCAGTAATCCATTAATCCATAGAAATTATGTTCACTTCCATACAATTTCTTGAAATTCGATTGAATGCCGTCTGTTGCTTTGTTGTCACCCGAAACATAATCGGTTCCAAGGATTGCGGATATTGCATCAATGAACTTGTATTCCACTTTTGCAGCGAGCAGCTTGCCATTCATTTTTGAACCGGTACTGCTCTTACCTCCCTGAAAGTATGCTGTTCCTAAAGCACTTAAAGGAAAGGCCGGGTCCGAGAACTTTAAATTACCCCCATAAGTGTATGCATGGTACATGTTGGTCTTCAAATAATTCACTCCGTTTTTTGTTCCGGTAGTGTCCTGTACACCTTCGTCAACACCGATTAAACTTAAATTCAATCCATTTGTAATGTCTTTTGTTAACCACACAAAACCCATATACCGGTAATTTGATTTCGGCGTATAATAAGTTTCAGAAGAAATTACGGAGTTGTTGTTATAAGCCAACCCCACATGACCCTGAAAATCATTAACACAATACTTAAAGAGTGCAGCATCATGCGAAGTTCCTGTATTACTCCAGTCACATGCCGAAAAAAGGCGACTGTCATCATACTTTAAAACCTGCCTGCCAATTTTCATTGTTCCTCCCGGTATGAGGTTCATTTCAGCCCAGGCTTCAAAAATGCCAACAGTAGCATCACTTGAAGCAGTTGGGTTTTGTCCGAATGTCCTCGAATCCTGCAAGGTGATTTGTGTGTTTAATAATCCACTTGTAAAGGTTATACCCAATCGGGTACGTTGAATGGCTGAAACTCCGGGGTCGGTTGTTTCCGGCAATGGCTTGCTATACCCATCACGGTCTTCCACCCTTGGACGGATTTCTCCATCGATAACTACCGATTGTCCGTTTAAAAACAGAGGCATAAATGCCAGTATACATAAAACCAGTATTGTAATTTTCGTTTTCATACTTCTTTTGTTTAAAAATGATTTGTCACTACCCAATTGTAAATGACTAAATTGTAAATGTCGTTCGTTATAATTTCAATAGAACAACGCTTTCTAAATTTAAAGCGATAACTTTTAATAGTATATCGCCTGTTTAAAAAAAACAGCTTTCCAGTTCGCTGTTACTTTGTTCCAGAAAACGGATGATATCCGCTACTTTTTTCTCATAGGTCCGGATAAGCTTCATCCCATAAGGACTAATCCTGCATCCGCCACCATCTTTGCCACCCTTTTGTCTGATCACTATCGGCACTGGTGATAACAGGTTTAATCTGTCAAGCATATGCCATGCATGTTGATACGACATTTTCAGGTTTTTTGCAGCACAATTTATCGATCCATCAACTGCCACCTGTTTCAGTAACCTGATTTGGGTATGACCTAAAAATAATTCATTTTCACGGTAAAATGAAAGGTCGGCTGTCATGTTAAAAACCTGATGGATCATTGTTTTTGCAAGATCAAATTGTTACAGAATAGACTACCGCTTTTGTGCACCAAACCGGATCTGTTCCGAATCGGACATTTCAATTCCTATGCCAGTTTTGTAACTTGTTGTAGAATAGGGTTCTAATTGAGTGTTTCAACTGAGTGTTTTTCGGAAAAGGTACCTGAATGGAGGTGAAAAATGGAAGTAGTTACATAAATGTAGGAAATGAAACAGATTTTTTTAAACTTAAACCAGTCGTTGAGTGTTTAAAATATGAATATAAATTTAAATATTTTACTATAATGACCATTACCAACAAATCAATTTTAGCTGCACTTTTAGTTTCAATCGGATGTTCCTCCGCAGTATCTACTTCATCACTCACCACAGTTCAATCGGTCGATTTAAAACGGTATTCCGGAACCTGGTACGAAGTGGCTTCCTATCCACAGTTTTTTGAACGGGGATGTTCGAATGTAAAAGCTACTTATACTCCCAAAGACGGATATATTGAAGTCTTTAACGAGTCAATAAAAAAGAATAAACCGAATTCGATAAAAGGGAAAGCTTTTGTGGTCGGGAACTCTGGAAATGCAAAGCTGAAGGTACAGTTCTTCTGGCCGTTCAAAGGGGATTACTGGATTGTTGACCTGGCAAACGACTATTCATGGGCTATCGTATCCAATCCCAAGCGTTCTACTTTGTGGATTCTGTCAAGAAGGCCTGTTATGGACGAAAAACTCTATAATTCACTGGTAGCCGGATTAGTTGACAAAGGTTTTGATAAAGGGAAGATTGTGAAGATGGTGCAAGAGTAAGAGGTAAGGAGTAAGGAGTAAGGAGTAAGGAAGAAGTAAGAGGAAAGAGGAAAGAGGAAAGAGGAAAGAGGCAAGGAGTAAGGAAGCCATAATAACGGGAAGTGAAGCCCTCACTAGTTGTACAGATGCTCTTGTTTTTTGATATAAATCAACATGATCTAAAAAACTTAGTGAGGGTTTCACTTGGTGAGGAAAGATTAAGAATTAAGCGGTCGTAAAAATATGTAGGAAGTGAAAATGTAAACAAATTTCAGTACGTTACAAGTAAAAATAAAAGGTTCGAAGATATTCACTTCGAACCTTTTATTTGGAATCCTTATTGAAACGAATGTTCTTTCTTTAGTAATTTCTTCAACAATTCAGGTATTTCACCCGGTGTCCGGGCTACCGGAACACCGGCATTCTCAAAAGCAAGTATTTTCTCTTCAGCAGTGCCACTTCCGCTCGAAATGATGGCACCGGCATGTCCCATTCGTTTGCCCGGAGGTGCCGACTGACCTGCAATAAAGGCAACAACCGGTTTGGTAACATGGTCTTTTATAAATTGTGCCGCCCGTTCTTCCGCATCACCGCCAATTTCACCGATAAGTACAATCGCATTGGTATCCGGATCGTCCTCAAACAATTGCAATAACTCCTGGAAATACAACCCGGCTACCGGGTCACCACCAATCCCGACACAAGTACTTTGGCCCAGTCTGCTGGTTGTCAGCTGGTTTACCATTTCATACGTAAGGGTTCCACTGCGGCTAATCAGCCCGATGTCCCCTTTGAGGAAGATGTTTGCAGGTAAAATCCCTACTAACGATTCATCCGGTGATATCAATCCCGGGCAGTTTGAACCGATAAGTTTTGTTCCTTTTTTCCGTAGATAAGGTGTGATTCTGACCATGTCCAACGTAGGAACCCCTTCAGAAATAGCAACGACCAGTTTGATTCCTGCTTCCGAAGCTTCCAGTATTGCATCGGCTGCCAGCGGTGCCGGCACAAAGATGATGGATGTATTGGCACCTGTTGCCTTTACAGCTTCTTCCACGGTGTTGAAAACCGGAATTCCATCTACTTTCTGTCCTCCTTTTCCGGGTGAAACTCCACCTACTACCTTAGTTCCGTATTCTTGCATCTTCCCTGCATGAAAACTGCCATCTCTGCCTGTAATTCCCTGAACGATTAATTTTGTGTTCTTATTGACTAATATGCTCATGTTTTTTGTGTTATGTTGATTGGGTTATAATAATTGTTCCGTGTTCCGTGTTCCGTGTTCCACGTTCCGCGTTCCTGGTTAATGATTCTATATTGGTAAATTAATTGATTAATTAGTTGATAGAGTGGTTGAGTGTTTCGGATTCTGTAATCTATGTACCGTCCTGAAATTTGTTTCCTTTTACTCCTGACTCAACTACTATCTTTACTACCGACTACCAACTACCGACTACTAACTACCGACTCCTTACCTCTATCTTGCTCACTCCTTATTCCTAATTCGCCAGACTTATTGCCATTTGTGCTGCCTGAGTCATTGTTTCCACTATGGGAAGGTGTGCCTGCTTCAGAATATCCAATCCTTCTTTCGAATTAGTACCCGATAATCTGACCACAATTGGAATGTCGACTTTGATCTGATTTAAAGCGGAGACAAGTCCACGGGCTACATCGTCACAACGGGTTATTCCTCCGAATATATTGATCATAACAACTTTCACATTTTTATCGGAGAGTATCAGATTCATGGCATCGATCACTTTCTGAGGATTTGAACTTCCACCAATATCAAGGAAGTTCGCAGGCGATCCGCCATAGTATTTAATCATATCCATGGTAGCCATGGCAAGTCCCGCGCCGTTCACCATGCAGCCGATGGACCCGTCGAGGCGAATATAAGTCAACCCTTTTTCTTTGGCATCAATTTCCTTTAGTTCATCCTCAGAAGGTTCAAGCAGGGCATTTATTTCTTTTTGTCTGAAAAGTGCATTATCGTCGAAATTCATCTTACCATCCAATGCCAGCAAATTCAGTTCATTTGTCAGTACAAGCGGGTTAATTTCAACGAGCGAAGCATCAGTATCCAAAAAGATACGGTATAGTTGTTGGAAAATTACGGAAGCTTGTTTCACCAATGAAAAATCATTGAAAAGTGCAAAGGCTATTTTGCGGGCCATAAAAGAAGTCATTCCTAAATCAGGGTCTATGGGAAATTTCAAAATCGCATCCGGGTTGTCCTTAGCCACTTCTTCAATTTCAACTCCGCCTTCACTGCTCACCATAAATAATACTGATTTAGTATTCCTGTCGATGGTTAACCCTACATAATACTCAGCACTGAATTTAACTCCCTGGGCAACCAATACTTTTTCAACCGTGTAGCCTTTAATGTCCATACCTAATATTTGTTTGGCTGCATTTGTTGCTTCCTCAAGTGATCTGGCAAGTTTTACTCCTCCTGCTTTTCCACGGCCACCTGTTAATACCTGGGCTTTTATTACTACAGGAAGCCCTAATTCTTCAGTGGCTGTACTTACTTCATCAACAGTATAACACAATACTTCTTTTGTTACCGGAATCTTGTAACGTGCGAAAATCTCTTTTGCTTGATATTCGTGAATCTTCATGGATTTTTGTTTATATTTATACTATAGTTCAGATAATTTGATGTAAGACAATCGTTAAAAGACAATTTTTATCGTATGATTTGGAAATCTATTTAATAAACGTTTAACTTTAAAAGTTGTTTGGATATGAGTTGATTTTATTAATCTAATTGCAAATGTTATCATTATTTTTCAAAGTCAGTTTAATTCTCTTCGTTTTTTTAAATTATTATAGTTCATGAATCACTTTTTATGGTTGTGGTTTCCCTAAAAAGCAAGTATATTTGCGCATTCACTTGTTAATCATTCACTATTTTAATCTTTCATTCTATGCGTATACTCGTTTCCACCCGCTTGTTTAAAGAAGGCTTCTCAGAATTAATGGAACAATTTGAAGTTGTTTTCCCTGAAAAAGAGATCTTTTCTAAACAGGAAGTTATTAACATCATTTCCGGTTTCGATGGTTTTGTGTCAACATTCCAGTTTAAGATGGATAAAGAAGTCATTGAGGCAGCCAAAGGGAGTCTGAAAATTATTGCCAATTATGGAGTCGGCTATAATAATGTGGATGTCGAATATGCAACTCAATGTGGAATCGTAGTGACGAATACCCCCGATCCGGTTATTGAACCGACTGCCGAACTTGCGTTGGCTCTCATGTTGGCAGCAGCACGCCGTATTTCGGAATGTGACCGGAAAATGCGGTTCCCTGACGGGTTGAAATGGGGGCTTATGTATAATCTTGGACAATCACTATCCGGTAAAACCCTTGGAATCATCGGGATGGGTAGGATAGGGCAGGCCCTTGCCCGCCGGGCACTGGCATGTGGGATGAAGATTGTCTATTATAACCGTACGCGACTTTTTCCTGAACTGGAGAGTCTGTATCATACACAGAGACTGGAACTGAATGAACTACTCAGAACAAGTGATGTTATTTCGTTAAATACTCCTTTAAACGGCGAAACACATCATCTGATCAATCAGGACCGCCTTAAACAAATGAAACCTACTGCCATTTTAATTAATACGGCACGTGGTCCTGTGGTTGATGAGGCTGCACTTGTAACGGCTTTAAAAAATGGTACAATTGCATATGCCGGATTGGATGTATTTGAATTTGAGCCGCATATAAACCCGGAACTCTTTGAACTTGAAAATGTAGTTTTAGCTCCTCATAACGGAACAGGTACTGTGGATGCACGAAATGAAATGAGTCGCTTTGTTTCACAGAATATTATTCGTTACTTTGCCGGTGAAACTGAAATTTCAAGAGTAAACTGATATTTTTCAAATTAAACTATTTTATATTGTAACAGTCATATATGATATTTTCAAAAGATATACAATGCTAAATTCCCCAACTGAAAAAATATGAATCCGACAGAAGAGGAATTAGTGTTACAATTCAGTCAACCTACTCACAGGGCAGGAGCTTTTTCTATTATTGTTCGTACCTATCAGGAGCGGCTATACTGGCATATCCGGAAAATGGTTTTGATCCATGATGATGCAAATGATGTACTTCAAAATACATTTATGAAAGCCTGGAATGGGTTGGATGGTTTTAGAGGAGATTCGCAGATTTCGACCTGGCTCTACCGTATTGCCACGAACGAGACCCTTACATTTCTGACAAATAAACGTATGCGATTTCAAAATTCAATCGATGATGTTGATGAAGTAATGCTGCAAAATCTGAAGTCAGATACTTATTTTAATGGCAATGAAATACAATTGAAATTGCAAAAAGCAATTTTAACTTTACCTGAAAAACAGCGGCTGGTTTTTAATATGAAATACTATGACGATATTACCTATGATCAAATGGAAGCTATCCTTGGAACTTCGGTCGGTGCATTAAAAGCTTCTTATCATTTTGCAGTAAAAAAAATTGAAAAGTATTTTTCAGATGAAGATTAATATGAAGACGAATCAGTATCGACTATCAATCTTAACATAAAAGATTCAATTCCGATTAAACTTATACGAAACGAAATAGTCAAAGAAATAGAATGAAAAATAATAAAAACATAGGAATAGAAAAAATTAGTAAAGAATTGCCATTTAGCGTTCCTGAAAATTACTTCAACCAATTTGCTCTCCAAATGGATGAACAGATTGGATTTAGAAAACATTTACAGCATAAAAATATAAAAACATGGATGTATATAGCTGCCATGTTTATAGGAATTATCGTTACGGGTCAGGTTTTTTACTCTATCAATCAAAATAATGCAACCCGTAATGCCGATAATTATGAATCGTATGTGCTTTCACAAGTGAATGAAAACTCGTTGGTCGATTTATATGTGGATGAAGCACCGTCAAAGTCAAATGAAAAGTAATATCTATTTTTCCAAAAAAAACTCCCGATATGAAACTGATAAAAAATATCTTAATAGGAATCCTCTTGATTCTGAGCTCTACTGCAATTGCCCAGAACAATGATAAGCATTTCAAAATTGAAGATATGCATGCCCGTAAGTGGCAAAGTCTGATCACACAGGCTCAGTTAAGTCCAAAAGAAATTGATGCTGTGAAGCCTGTATTTATGGAATATGAACAATTAGTATGGAAATTACATGAGGAAAATCATGATTTTTTTAAATCAGCATTTAAAAACGCTAAAAATGGTAAACCTAATTTTGCCGAGCTAAACGACAGATATGTTGATAATGAAATAAGAGACGCTCAAATGTTTAAAAACTATCACCTGAAATTGCGCAAACTATTACAGCCTGAAACACTTTTCAAATATTATAGAGCGGAACGCGATTTTAAACGTAAATTATTAAAGGATTTACAGGATCATCATCAACAAGACAAAAAATAATTGACTTGTCAACTGAGATTTCTGATTTTTTTGATCCCTTCTATTTGGTCAGAACCAAAAAAATACTATCTTTGCAAACCGAAAAACAAGGTACTTTGGCCGAGTGGCTAGGCACCGGTCTGCAAAACCGCACACGGCGGTTCGAATCCGCCAAGTACCTCATAAAAACCCTCTTAATAAGCTTATAAACAGCTTTATTTAAGAGGGTTTTTCTTTTTAGGATTAAAATCAGGTTTAAAAAACACTAGCTCTTCATGAATTTATAGGATTATCTGTAAAATTAATTCACGAACTCCTATCTATTAGCAGTATGTTATTTTTTTTCTATTAATTCTATTGCCTTTTCTAAAACAACATCTTTTTTCTGCTTTATACTTTCAATATTCGGTTTTACTATGATATCAGGTATAATACCATAACGTTGTGTTTCTTTTCCATTGGGATAATAAACACCAATACCTGTAATAAAAGTAGTTATTCCTCCAGGTAAGAAAAATTGAGATACATTACCATCCGCACCTGCTGTAGTTGAACCAATTACAAGAGCATTAGGTATTACTCTGTATGCCATTGTACAGAATTCAGATAAACTTTGACTTGTTTCATTTACCAGAATAATCACTTTACCTTTATAAATATCCCTCCTTTGTCCTCCAACTTTTAATGACTTTGTAAACTCAAAAAATCCGGGTTGACTGACACTGCTGTATGTAAACTTAACAAAAGAAGTACTGTCTGGAACCAAATAACTACATAAATTATATAAAGGGAAGTCTGAAGGATAATTCCGGTTATCAATAATAAGTCCATTCGTTTTTTGAATTTCTTTCCATAAATCAGGAAGATATTTTCTTTTAAGAAATTCATTGTTGATATAAGCAATTTTAGGATTGATCATTTTGAAACAAGTATCGGGAATCTGGTAGTTACCATAAACGTTTAATTTACTTATAGAGGAAGTATGAATTATTTTAGTTTGAGGTAATTTTTCTTGTATGTATGTTATATTCAAAATACTGTCATTTGTTCTCAATAAGTCTGTTCCAATATCCCTTAGTTGAGTAGATACATTAGGCTCAGGAATATATTTCAATCTTTCTTTTACAATTTCCTTTACTGTTTTATTATTGATACTGATAATTTCATCTCCAATTTTCAAACCGGTTTTTTCGCCCAATTCAAGATTTGTATAATCGGTTACAATTGCTTTATTATTAATGAAACGAATTCTGAGCGGTGCAAAATTTATTCCCCAATATTTAAATAGAACGTGTTTGTTGTCCCAGATTTCTGCATGTGCATCTTTAATTCTTGCAATGAGCTCCTGTACCGTAAGCTTATAAGTAAGTTCACTGTTTGCATTAATAAACTTAGGGATAAACTCAGTAAGAACATTTTTCCAGTCTTCACCGATTAAGTTTTTGTACGGAAAATAATACTGGATGATATTCCAATACCTGAATAAGCTTAGCAACCTAAATCCGGCATCAGGATACCCCATTTCATTATAAGGTTTTTCAGAGTTAAAGTCCGGATTCCTTGCTCCTGTGTTTAAATTCACGTACGAATTTATCCCTGTTCTTTTCGCGTTTTTAATATCAGTCAGTAAATCTACAAGACTGTTAGTCGTTTTTATATTTTTTATCCAGTCTAAATCCGGTTTTATTTTTATGTTGTGTTTTTCATTCTGATAATCAGTTGATTGCTCTAAACTACCCAACTTTTTTATCCAATTGCATAATATATTATCTCGTTCATTTTTTGTTTTTGCAGCAATAAATTTGGGTAGTATTCTGAATAACTCATAATCCCAATTATAATTTCCTGCAGCCACAGAAGGATGATAATATTTCAAAAACCCCCATATTAACCCCAGTTGCTGTAAATCCGAAATGTTCTGTTTGTTTAGAGAAATCTGTTTTATCCCGGATCCGGTATCAAATTCATTATCTACAATCACTTTAGGAAATTTTACCTGAGTGTATGCAGAATCCTTTCCATTCAGTAAAATAACAAAATTGTAAGTTTCGAGCCCTGTCTTAGATTCAAAAGTGATTGAATCTTTATCAGTATAAAAAGTAACTTTCTTTCCTGAAGCCATATAAATGTCAGGTTTTATTTGTGGTGATATTCCCCAAAATCCTTTTTTAAAATCGTCTCCATCTCTTATGTCGAGAGTTTTAGAGTTCGACCGAATTTCAGGAAGTTTATTTTGAGCCAATGATAGTTGTAAAATGTTTGCCAACAAGATGAGTAATACTAATTTATTTTTTTTCATTAGAGAATTCTATTTTTACCTTTTTGTTAAATATCTTGGTTTATCTATTTTGTTTTAATAATAACCACAACGACTAAGGCTATGGGCATTGGCAGTCACCGTTTCACGGGATGTCCCATTAGCAGGAACATTCAAGGTCGCCCTGCGAAAAAGTAAATGCAGCAGCAATCCCCGATAGCTTTCGGAACTGTTAAATCCAGCTAATCCAACCAATGCACGAACCGTGTTTTAGTATCTTAACTTTCAAATCCGTTTGTTTTATGACACGAGATTGTATATTTTACGGCCTTACAATTTAATCTGAGCTAGTAAATGTTTGGTTTCAAAATCAAAATACGAAGTATTTTCTTATCCGTTTTTTAATCCGCCTTATTCGTGAATATCCGCGTTCTATTCTTTAATAAAAAGGATATTATATTCTTTCCGTTACTTATCAATCATAACAGAATCAACCTGTTATATTTGTCATTCATTATTTCAACATACACTCACGAATATAGTTGACCGGCGAACTGCCATAACTTAAAAACTTCTCATGAAAGTCTTTCAGGCTATAATTCTTACCCATTTTCTTTTTATATTCTTCCCTGAGCGATTTAATGGCTGTTGAACCCGCATAGTATGAACAAAGTTGTACTTGCGATACAGTTGCCCTGTTATATTTTTCGGCAGCCTGTGCCTCAGTCTGAAAACATTCATGAATCAAAATGTGAGTAATCTCTTCTTTTGATTTGTTAAGGCATTGTAAGTCATAATCAATGATTACGTTAGCCAGTTCACGTAGTCTCCATTTAGATAGAATCATTTCTATTTCAGGCGAATGATTGCCCCAGCCATTTTCAACCATCATCTCTTCACAATAAACAGCCCAGCCTTCGATCATAGCTCCATTCTGAAAAACAGATCTGACTACATCAGGCGATTTCTTATTGTTATAGATTCCCTGAACACAATGTCCGGGAACTGCTTCGTGAATTGCCAGTATTTGTGAACTGTAATCATTATATTCTCTCAGTGCACTTTCTGCTTTTTTCGGTTCGTAGGCGGTCAGATCGTCGATATTAAAATAGGTAGAACCCTGTTTTAAATAAGGCGGTGTAAAATCAGCACTTGCTAAAGTAATACCTCTTTCATATTCAGGCATCAGCCTGACTTTGATGGGAGGAGTGACAGTATCAAAATCAAATAAGTTTTTCTCTACAATAAATTTCTTCAACAGATGTACCTGATTGGTAAGATAACTGAAATAATCCTTTGGTTGTTGATGTTGAAGTTGTATTTTGTCAAGCACTTTCTGGATGAGCTGGATGGTGTCTTTTGGCTGGGGTTGGCCTTTGTAATATTTATTCCACACTGAGCCGGCAATCCTGTACATTTTTTCAGTATAAAGTTTTTTGTCGGCAATTGCTTTTTCATATAGTTGCTCAGGAGTAAAATCAGTCACCAAATCATAGGCGAATTTTTGTGCAAAGAGTTTTTTCCCTATTCTGAAATCACGAAATTCGACTCCATTCCTTGTTGTTAATGCTTTTAATGCATCCACATAGCCGTTAATTGCTTTCAAGGTTTTGTCAATATTCAGGTGCAACTGTTTTTTTTCTGCTTCGGTTAGTTTTGATGCATTGATTGAATCGTTCAACCCTTTTCCAAAAACAGACAGCCCCCCCAGATTTTGCTGAATGGCCAGTGCAATATGTTCTTTTGTAGGTTTGTGTAGCATTTTGAAAGCTGCACGGTAAAAATCATCAGCATGTTCAATATGTTTTGTCAGAATGATAAGTTTCTTATCCAAAGGAGCATAGGGTTGGTTAAGTATATTATCGCAATCAGAAGCAATATTATAAATGGAAGCATCCCATTCCTGTTGCTTAAAAACGGAGGTATACCAACTGTCACTTTTCAATTGATTGTTGATAATTTTAAAGCTGATTTGATTGTTTATGTCAAGCTTGTTTATGCTTATTTTATTCAGAGAATCAAGCCATTGTTTTGAGAAAGAATTATTGCCCGCAAAAGATGTGCTGTCGGGTATTACAAGATTTTCGTAATATTTACCATATCCGGCATTGATCGCTGAAGATGGATATTGCTTCCAGTACGCATCTAAAAAAACTCTCTCGAAATTTGAAAATGCTTTATCCACATTGTTATCGACACCTTGTTTTTTTGAGCTACAACTCAACATTCCTGCAACTGTCAGCAGAATGAACGCTTTTGAAATAAGATTTTTCATAAGATTTTTATTCTAAGTAAACTAAAATTGATTCTAAATCGCATTTCGTGCGGGGACACTAAAAGCCGTTGGTGATATGTTACACGCGGTGTTCCAATTGCGGGAGCATTCGCTATCGTTCTGCGACAAAGTGAATGTGGGAGCAAAACTGCAGAAATACACGTCAGTCAGCCAATGTGCATAGGTGTGTGTATGCCTTCGTTCATTCTCGTTATTTATCTTTTTTTTGTTATTTGGACAACTCTCTAAATTACAAACCAAATAAACAGCGATATCTTTAGTTTAAATCATTGAAAGAAGATTAGAAACTATTTTAATCTCATCTTGATATGCTAAAATTAAATTCAAATCTTCTTTATAAAAAAAATTAAATTTCAACCCATTTCTTTTAATTACAAGATTTTGTAAAAAAACTTGACCTTCATCTGATTTTAAAAGATTTTCATACATTTTCTGTAAAGTCCAAGATTTTTTAATTTCAAAACCTATGTTTTCTGCACTTTCCTTTAACTCTTTTTTACTATATATATAAGGTATGCTTTCAATTTCATTTGTATAATCGAAAAGTTTAAACTCAACCATTTTTTTTATGGATTCGGACTCACAAACACCCATTTTTCTTGTTTTGGCTGTACTTTTGCCAGACCAATAGTCTTGAAAAGTATTAGATGAAGCAAAATCGAAAAAATGTAATCTTTCACCAAGACCTAGAGATTTAAGTTTTTCTAAAATATCTGTCTTTGGATTAACAATGTAACTTTGTTTTAAATCCTTTTTTTTGAAATATGATATTTCACTCCAAAAACCAATATAGCCATCCTTTTTTTCTTCTTTTTTCATCTCTTTTAGAAAACTATTTGCTTTTGTAATAAGTATTTCAAAGTTGTCTGATATAATTGAAAAAGAATGTACACTTAATATCTTAGATAAAACATCAGATGTTCCACCCTCACCAATCCAAAATCCTCTCATTTTATCATCAAGTCCAGAACTTAAAATAAAAAATGCTTGTATCTCATAAATGACATTTTCATTACCAACAATGTATTGACTTATATTTTTATCAATAAAACAATCAAATAATTCTCTTATCCATGATTTTTCAACTTTTACATTTCCTTCTTTCGTTGTTTTTAATTGAGAATATAAATTATTCGCATCTTTTAAAGTTATTTCATAATGCTTTGCTATTTTTTTTGGTATAATTTCAGACATCATATTATCTATCATTTCACCGAAAGCAAAACCACCCTCAGAATTATCATTATCGCCATAGAGTTCCTTGGTAAATTCCCAAATTAAGTCAAATTTATTATTTCTGAACTTTTCAATTAGCCAAATAGAGTTGTCTTCACTTAAATTTATTCCAATTTTTTCAATGGGCACTTCAATCTGAAGTCTCTCTTTGTTGTTTTCAAATACCATTTTTTCAATTGTAGATAAATCTTTAATCGGTTTTATTTCTTTGAAAGACTCACTAACCAAAGAATTTTTTGCTCCAAAGATTTTATTCAGAAAATTCATAAAGTTGAGTATTAATGGTTGATTGATGATTTGTTAATATTGACTAGTTCAATAAACTGTTTGAAAATTTGTCCATAAGGTTTTTGATTTCAATATCAAATTTAGCAATTCGATTCATTATTTCTATTTCTGAAATAGTTAAAAATGAAAAAAGAATTAAAACATATTGTTGTTTTAATTCTTTTGAAACCGAACTGTTTTCAATAAACCCTGTAATGTTTTTAATAGGTAGTATAAGAATTGAAAATTCATTTTTGTAATCCTCATTGATTAATTCTAACATTAATGTTTTGAAAATCTGTGGTTGAGTAAAATAACTATCAGTTTTAGTTTTGAATTTTTGTAATAGATAATCGAAAACAGCATTGCCAGTTATATTACTATCTTTTAGATTCAAAGAATCAATTCTCTGGTTAAAAAGTGAAACTAAATTAAAAAAACAACTTTCAAATAACTGATTTTCAAATTGTTCATTTTGACGTGTATTTATCTTATTTGTTTGTAAAATTGCTAAAATTGAGATAATGACTGCAAATGACCCAAAAATTCCTCCAATAAAAGAACCAAATTCACCAAATTCAGCAGGTGTATTAGCTATTGGCAATTTATAAAATTTACCAATAAACAAACCAAATAAAAACAACATAACACATAAAAATACTAGTCCAATATTTATTAATTGCTTCATAGATTAATAGTTATCTTTAAAATTCATTTTCTATTCATTATTTAATCTTACCAATATCCTTGACAAAAGTTCTGCATCAGAACACTTTAAGTATGGACTTTTACCAGAATCCTTTTCAATGCAAACTGCATCTGAATATGGCACTATCGATAGAATAGCAGAGTATTTGATATTTGAATTATTTTTAACACCCATAAAAATTATTCTTTTGTTAGTTACAAAAACAGTTCCTCTATCTATTATGACTAAGGATTCGGTTGTAATTCGTTGAAGCTTTATATTTCCCACTCTATATCTAACACCTTTGGCAATTTTAAAAGAACCCGTAACTCCACTGTATGCTATACTTTTTGTTACTGTTTTATTTTCAAGCCACTGGCATTGTCTTTGAAAATAACAAATTTCTCCTTTTTGTAATGATATTGAAGTATTTATAATTGGAAGATCTCCATAGTCAACGTCCCAATTTAGCCTTAGTTTTGAAATTATATTTTCAGTGTTTTTATCAAATTTTAAGTCGACGTTTATTTTTTTTGCAACTGCAAAAATGTTATTATAGCCATCTGGCGATAAATTGCCATCATATGTCTCTTTACTTACAATATCATCGACAACCGATTTAGCTGCCTTTTCAGAAATTTCTTTTAATAGTTCATTTGTAAGATTTTCAGAATTTACTAAATCAAGAATAACTTGTTCAATTTGGTTTATATTACGTTCATTTTTTAATACTAATTCGTAGAAATCTTTTAGTTTGGAGAAGGCCGTATTTGTTTTAGTTTCGTGTTCCAGTTCTATTTTGGCTTCTACTTTGTATTCCTTATTTTTCTTATTTGCAATATAAAATAAAAATACTGATAAAATACCCCAAATTAGTGCAAGCCAAATCTTCCCATTCTCGCTAATTAAGTTTGCGATAACACCGAATGTAAAAAAACAGCCTCCGATATAATACCATGTTGGTTTTTTAGTTTTTACCATAAGTTTTATAGTGTTTAATGTAAATGATTAAAATTGTTTTTTCTTTTGTACTAATCAACGAAAAATGAATTTACTTTTTTTTGAATGTGGTATAACGTATCACAGCTATAGGCATTTGGCTGTTTGCTGGAGCATTCACTGTAGCCCTGCGACAATGTGAATGCGGGAGCAAAACCTATTAATTGTACGTTATATAGACAATAATCAAACGTGTGTTAGCTTCTAAGCGTTTTGTTTTGTTTATTTTTCTTCTTTGTTGAACTCAAATGTCTGACCTTTAATATCAATTGTAGTATGAATTCCAGAATTCAATAGAGCTATTGTTAAATCAAAAGGGTCCTCTGAATTCTCAGGTTGAAAACCAATATAAACATCTGCTGCACCGTAAAAAACTATTCGAAGAGCGAATAAACCAAATTTGTCTGGTTTACAAAATTCGTATTGAAAAACATATGGATTATCACCTTTTTTACCTATTGTAATTTCATCCACTTCAATTTTTCGTCTCATTAATTCTACGAGCATATTTATATCCTTGTCGTCGTATTTAACAAAGCCAGGAATAACTTTCATATTACCTTTAAAAGAATGGTTAAACTCATGATAGTATAAACCATAAGCAATATATTCAAAACACTTTTTTAATCTACTCAAGTCCGGATTTCCAAGAAGAACTGGATATTTTGTTCCATCTTTAGTTTCAAAGTCAATTGACTTAGCGTTTTTTAAAACAACTTTGTTAATAAAATCACTGCTCTTTCTTCTCAGTGCTCTACTAACTTTTGATTGTGTATGTAAATATCCTAACAAATTATTACCAACAACCCCAGCAATCGATACCATAAGAAACTCATCTTCATTTGATTTCTTTGAGTTATGTTCATCACAAGAAGGGACTGTAATTAGATTCTGTCGGAAGTTTAAACCTTTCACGTCCTTTGCTTCAGGAAATAAACACAAAGGAGGAACATGCTCTCTAGTAATAGCAATTTTGTCGCACATATAACATTTGATTTCCTCTTCCATTTTACATTTTGTTTGTCCTAATGAATCCTCAATAATAATCATAATTACACGAACTCTATGTTTCTTTACTTGCACATAACGCCCAAAACTATAGGCATTGGTGGTTTGATGGTGCGTTCACTGTTTATATAACGACAAAGTGAATATGGTAGCAAAATCTGCTAAATTCAAGTTAGCCAGCCAGTGAACATTTGATGTGTGTGTTAGTGGATAAGCATTTTGTTTTGTTTTAAATTTCTTCGATAGGGTTGTTTACTATATGTTTGGCTCTTTCGTAAAGTTCATCGAAAGTAATAATTTCAGGATTTACCAAGTTCCGTCTAAACAATTCGAAAGATGAAAATTTTTCTTCGTTCACTTTATCTTCTACTACAAATTGGCTTAAAGTACCAATTATTAAAAATGATTTCGGTTGATATAAGTATAACTGTTCGCCAGTTAAATCACCATTTTTGTCTTTAATTTCTGTTTTAGTTCTAATATTCTCAATAGATTTCTGAATTGTCTTTTGAATTTGTGCAACTCCACCAATCAATTCATCGCTGACAGACCAACACTCTCTACGATAAGGCAAAGTTATTTTTTTTAACAAATCTGTTTTGTTAGTCTTTATTTCGCCAAAACATAAAGAGTTTATCATTCCTTTTGTTTTCATTAGTAAATCAACTCTTTTCCCAGAACTATTAAAGTCATATCCTTTAATCACTTGTTCAAGTTTTTTACCCTCTAATTCGGAATTAAAAATATAATTAAGTCCATAACCCAATATCCAAGAATTATCTTCAAAAAATTTTTGCCAGACTAATTCATCTTTGTCAATCCCTAATTCATCTTTCAATTTTCCAAAGTAATTTTCATCGTAAAGCATACTTCTGAAAATTTCAAGTTGTGTCTTTTTGTGAGCAAGTCCAATTATATCTTCGCGTTTTATTTTGTGCTTCTGCAATTCCTCAATTAATTCAGGAATAATTTCAGGCTGCTCATAAATAAATTGTAATATTTTGTTTTTACTTAAAACTATGTTGTCGATAATGTTGTCTTGAAATTGCTGTTTTTCCTTTCCTATAATGGGTAAAAGAGGAATATTTCGAATAAAAAAATATAATTTCCAAATTTCATCACCGATAAATGTAAAATAGGTTTTATGAGGCATCCCAGTATCTGTCGAGAATTTCTGTATTTGTAGAGACAAAATATTTCGAGAATCTTCGTAAAATTTGGCAATAATTTCTTGACGTGCATTTGAAGTTGAACGTAGAATAATTTCGTCTTTTAATTTAATATGTTCTTGTTGTTCACATTCTCCAACTTTTGAAATATAACGTAACTGGCATATAGTTTCAATAACTCCTTTTTCCTTACTTGGGACTATTTGTGTTACGTCAATAGATTTACTAAGATAAATCTTATCGGTTCGCTTATTCAAGAAAATATCATATTCTTCTGATTCTATCATTATATTTCGATTTATAGTCAATTCATTTCTAAACTATTTTTTTTTCTATTGTTGCCCCTAATGACCGAGGTTATGTTCTCTGGCGGTTTGCGGGAGCATTCGCTGTCGTAAACGACATATTGAATGTAGGATCAAAACTTGCCAATTGCACGTCAGCCAATATACATAGTGTTATGGCTTAGTTGTTTGTTTTTTATTCCTTTTCAATTGGTATGTGTTTTTCCCGACAATAAAATTCTACTTCCGTATCGTTTGCAAAATATTTGTCACAAAACTCGTCAAGTTCTTTTTCTGTCGATTTATAATAGCGTTCTTCTGCAGTCATAAGTTTTTCCGTCTGTTCGATAAAATTTTCGAAGTCTTTGTTGATTTTACAAAGCTTGTCAATAGTTTTAAAATCTAAGTCGCGATACTTAGCAGGAAACAGAACTTTACTTTGATAGGGATTTGCATTTAATTCGATAACACCAATTCCAAATGATTGATTTAGTCTTTCCATTTCTTCAGTCAAACTGTCGCTAAACTCAAAAGCAACTATATAACCAAAGTTCGCCCAACTTGAATTTGAAACTGCCTGAAAGTAAGCTTTCTTTAGCTCGCTGTCGTTATTAATTTCTTTCTTTAATTCGTATGAATGTAGTTTGAAAGTGGCGACACGATTTATTGACTTTAAAAAGTTCTGGCTTACTTTGGTTTGCAAGTTAAGAAACTTGATTCCTACCATGTCCGGGTGCGTCCAGATTTGATTGTTGTCTTTACCGTTAGATTGTTCGTGGAAAATTGTCTTTGAATATATGCTTGTATTTTTCAAATAACTACTCAAAAGTTTATGTAAATCCCTTTCGTCGTAAGATTTACGTTGATCCGCTTTATTTACTTTTATCTTTGTTTCTTCTGTTTCTACAGTTTCTCCAGTCAAAACTTCAATTCCAATTTTCTCTTCATTTTTAGCCAGGTAATACCAATAAGTACTGTTTTCGCGTTTTATCCTCTTTACTCTAGTGTCGCCGCTTCTGATGAAATCGCCTAAAACCGCTGAAATGGTTGCACTTGGTGTTCTTGCCGGACCAAAGTCATAATAGTTTTTCTCAATAATTTTGTTGCAAACGGCAAGATAATTAGTTATTTCACTAATGTCGTTCAAACTTAATAATACAGCTTCCTTTAGTGTCATTTTATTGGTTTATGTCTATTCTATAATATTTTTTTTACTTGCCCTTAACCCCAAATATATACGCAATTGCACATATATTCCATTTGCTATTTGTAATCTGTAGCTTATCTTTCTTGATATGTGAATAAAAGAAATACTTAATTTTTTAATCCTCAAAAATAGACATTTATTTTTTAATTTTACATATTCCTGTTAAGCTATTTTTCACCAGTATGCAATATAAATTAAAGGAGTTAATCACTTAGCTCCTTTATCCATATACTCATTTCAGAACCGTCAGCATTCCCACCATAAACACTTCCAACGTATTTCCACCAAAGAACCCCGAACCCGCACAGGTATTGATAACGCTTGTACCTTCTTTTAGAATTTGGTTTGCCTGTTTAATTGCCTTTTCCAACACTTTCTTATCCGTTTGAAATCTCTCAGTGCACAATCCAAAAACATTTAAAACGATAGAAATTAAAAAATAATTATCCGCTGCCTGTCCTAAGATAATACAATCTTCTAAATCCGAAGGATTTAAATGTGAATAGCCATATATGAAATGTATGGGAAAAAAGAAAAGAAGATGAACCTAACCCCGATAGGGGTTGAATAACAATAAATAAAACTTTAAGATTTGAAAGACGTATTGAAAAAGAATTTGATAGAATATGAAGAGATATATTAAAAAAATGAATCAATAAACACCTGCACTTTTAAAACCAAAAAAGGGAAACAATTTCGTGTATCCCTTTTCGTGTAACCGTCCAATTATTCAGGCAGTTTTAAAAAGTTGAGTAAATCAGTTACTTTTCATAAATACATCTAACCATGGAAACCTCATTGGTTATATCTAAATATCCGGTGCATTCGCCTTTGATCGACACTTTGTCACCCGCTTTTAATGATCTTGCTCCCGGTATTTCGGTTTTTTCCATCGAACAATTAATCCGTTTTGAATCTGATAGTCCTTTGAGTGAGATATTCAATGTCGTATCACCTTTTTGATCTGTTTCTGCTATAATCCCCGATACCTGTATCACTTTTCCACCGGATGCTGAAAGATATTTTGCGTTGGCCGCCTGTTCGTTTTTGGTAAATTCGGTCAGTAACTGTTCTGCCGAAACTGTATATTCCGGTTTTGTGTTTGAAATATCACGCTTGGGTTTATTAAACATATAGATTGCTATACATATTCCTGCCAGTAAACCGATAAGAACTACCCATATTCCGTAAGTTAGTATTTTGTTTTTCATAATTCTATTTTTTCAGATTAAAAAATGATTACACAGACACTTCGAAGATTCCGATTTATCGGAATTAATTCACAATAGACAGATTGCATTCAATAATCTTGTTGGGTTAAAATTAAAAAATGTATTAGGTATTTTCTATTAAGTAGTTTGAACAATTAAATGTCTCATTTTAAATTCAAAAGAATAGAACGCGGATGGCACATTCATACTTGTCGGAATAAACACTAATTTAGCGGATTAAATACGGATTTATATTTCAATAAATTGAAATGATTTCTAATATCTATGTCTTTATCATTCATACTTGTATGAATAAAATCCTCCCGATAGCTATCGGGATTAGAATCCGTTATATGATATTAATCAGATTCAATCAGCTGAATCCGTGAAAATCCGCGTTCTATTCTTTAATAAATACGACATTATATTCTTTCTAGTACTTATTTATCTATTGTGTTCTTTTGTGACTTTTGTGGTTATATTTTCTATATTCATTTATTGTATCATTTTGTATTTAAGTCAATTGTGTTTTTCTATTGTGTCCTATTATGTTCCCGATAGCTATCGGGATGGTTATGTATTTTGTGTCCTGTTGTGGTTATATTTTCTTATTGTATTTGTGGTTATATTTTGTGTTCAATTGTGTTTATAAGTTGTTAGTTTATTAAAAGTCCAGGTCAACATTTATATCGATGGTAGGCGAGATATTATTCACGAAACGGCTTTCTACGGCAATATTGTAGTCTTTAAGCAATACTTTAAACTTTGTTTTAATGATGTATTTTCCGTCTTTTACTTCTACCGTTCCAACCACTTTGACATGATTCGTTACATTGTGAATCGTCAGATCGCCTTCAACCGTCGTTTTATAAATCCCATTTCTGGAAACGTTTATTTCCGACAGGTTATTTATTCCACCGGTAAAAGTAGCCTTCGGGTATTTAGCCGACTCCATGTAGTTTTCATTGAAATGTTCCTGCATAAGTGTCTTTTTGAATTCGAAAGACATGACAGGAATCATCACGGCTATAGTTCCTTTGGATGTAAGAATAATAGCAGCAACCTGATGCGAATGGGCTTCAATGTCTTCAATAGGGGCATGCGAGTAAAACCAGACATGACCGGTTCTGGTAATCAGTTTATTCTGTGCAGAAAGCACCGGGATTATCCCAAAAAGGAAGATGAGTATAACTATTTTATTTTTCATACTTGAAAGGTTTACTGTTTCTGTTTTTTAATGAAAATACACGTGAGATATTAAACCCTAAATGCAAATCGCCGTTCATCCACTTCCCTGTAGTTTCGGTAACAAATGCTTTTTCAGTCATGCCTGTGGTATTTGAAATCATAAATTGAAAAACATGTCCGCCTGTTTCAATATCGTAGCCAAGTGAAAACGAATTCCTGTAAGTGTTTAGATGATCCCACGACGGACTAATGACAGGATAATATTCGATATTGATGGAAGTTCGCCGGGATGTTTTATAACGGGTAGCAAAACCCAGTGCAAACATATCATTCCTGTCAATAACGGCATGTACCAGATTACGGTGAATCCATACCGGCGAGAATTGGATGGAGAGATTCTCGTTTATTTTCCGGGCAATGATCACTTGCGACGTATAAGCTATCCTCGACGAAAATAAATTGTTTCGGTCAGGATATTGCCAGTTATTGCCTTCAACGTTTGATTCCAGCAACACTGAAAGTGAAACCGGCATTTCTATTGCACCTGTACTTTGACGGAGGATGCTGAATTTTGTGAATCCAGATACCGTTTTGTCAACTGATGCCCGATTAATGCCCACCATTACCCAGTCTTTTATACCATATTCGAGCGATAGAAAAGTATTGGATTCGTCTAACCCAAAAAAATTATAGTAACCCTGGTTTATCAACCCGAACCGGTGTTCGATCCTCACATCAAGTTGTCCTTCCGGCATCCGTTCGTTGGAATGTCCGTTAATAACCCGGGTTGATTTAAATGTACCATAAGTATATTGGACTTCCTGAGGCGTAATACTGTCGAGCGTATTGAGTAAGTTCGCATCCTGCGCATGAATAACAAGAGAAGAAAAACAGAATCCCAGCAAACAAGTCAGTTTTAGTTGAAAGCCCATGATGGAGTGTGTTTAAGTAGTAGTGTTAAGCTAATTTGAAAATAAATCAATTTGAAAATTTGAAAATGGAATAAATCAATGATTTATAATGATCTCAATACATATATTTATCTTAACATTGAAGTAAATTGATAGAATTTGCCGAGTTTAACTTTAATTGTCCGGTGCCCCGGCAGCTTTCCAAATTCCAACTATTTTTATCTGACAGGTATCAATAGTTCCACTCATGTTTTTTGGCATTGGAACATATCCGGGTAGATGCGCCATGGATCCATATGCCCGGTTCAGGTTTGCTTTCACATCCGAATAATCTTCAAGCTTAACACCTCCGCCATTTCCTGCAGCAACTGCTGCATTCCCGTGACAACTTAAGCAATTCGCCTTGAAAATGGGGGCTACTTTGCCACTAAAAGTAATATTTGTTGTATCACACGAGTTTGATAAAACGGGATATAAAGTTTGTTCATTGTTATAAGTGCATGTACTGAGACTAATTCCAATAAACACTAATAGTAGGAAATTAATCGTTTTTTTCATGTGAAACACTTTTAGTTAAGTAATTAATAATTAAAAAATAATAATTGTAAGGATGATGAATTTTAATTCTTTGCAGATTAACAAATAGATTATTTAACTATCAATAATTACTTAGTTAGTTGAAGCAACTGTTTTTTTTCAATATTCCAAAATAATCAGTACATAAATATACACTTCAGATTTAACATAATTCAGCTAATCTTGTAAATTGAAAATTTCAATAGCAATTAAAAAAGGATGTAAGTAAATAATTTTACAATTATTTACTTACAATCGAAAGAACAAAACAATTGAATTGTTATTTTTCAATTATTTACAATACTATAATTTTCTTATAGGAATTCACTTTCCCAACAGATAACTTTAGGATATAAATACCCGGAGTTAACTGATTCGAAAAATTAAAAGACTGCGAAAACATTCCTGAAACCTGAGATTTAGGAATCAATCCACTTACCATTTTTCCCCGGGTATCGAACAGTGTAACTTCGAATGTACTTGATTGCGGAAAATCAATCTGAATGTTTAAATGATCAACCACAGGATTTGGGTAAACAGATATAGTGTTTCCGGTTTTTGTGTCAGTTAGTCCTGAAACTGATTGGACAATAATCTGTCCTTTCATCCCTAATGAAGCATGAGGTTCACATACATAGTAATGAATGCCGGGAGTTAGTTCTGAAGCTGAAACGTTACCTCCGCCAAAAGGTACTGTAAATCCAATTATAGGGAAAGAACTGCCTGCATTCCATACCGATTGGCTTACTTCTACCGCATCGTGGATGGATGCAAGTGAAAAATTAACATCATCTCCTTGTTGAATTGTAAGCGTTGAAGGTGAAAATGTATACCCGGAGTTTACAATTTGCCAGGTCGTACTAAAAGAATATAATGATATTCCGGCAAATAAAAAAAAGAGAATATTTTTTTTCATAAAATAAAATATTAAGATAATGATTAAAAACAATTTATTAATTAACCTTACAGATTAATTGTTCTAACAAAAATTTCACTTAAAATGTTCAACATTCATTTCTTTTAGAATTATTCAATTCTACTTGTAATTAGTAACTTGTGCCATTTCCTGTATGCTCTGTTGTTTTGCCTGTTTACAAACCTGCGCCGGCTGAGTGGAGTTAAAAAATGAGTATTTTATTCTTTAATTTTTTATCTATTTGCCGTGCAGATAAAATATACTTTACTCACGGTCCGGAATTGTAAAGTCCAAATTCTTTTCACGGTCGTATAAGTATGTTGAACCAAATAATGTTGTATTCCGAATTGAAAATAAAATAAGAATTGAACGAGACAATATAATGTGCTCAGTATTTATCTGTGCCTGTTTAAATTAAAAATGGGATCAACAAAACGGTCATTAATTTATAGTTGAACATAAATAATCCGGTTCAGGTAAGAGTTATGTTCTGTAGGACTAAAATCAGGCTTAAAAGTTGAAACGGTTGATCCTACGGATTACCACTCTTATTCAAACTATCTCTGTTTTTGAATAAAATACTTTTTTATTCTGCAAATTAATAAGTTACGGTAAATAATAGTACAAATTTTAGTTCCTATCGTCTTACTGTAGCAAGTTATTCTAAATTTAAGCTGCTTAAAATCAGATTATATATGACTATAAGTTAACTATAAATTTGAATCGTTAAATTACAAAATTATGCTTACAAAGAAATAAAGGGAAGGAGGTACTAATGAACAGAATAATACAAATTGATCAATATCTTCTTTTCGAGTGCTTGTTGAACCTGCGAATTGAATCGAAAAAGTGGTTGTAATTTAAATGATAGTTTTAGATATCACTACTGGTTTTTACAATTTGGTCATGGAACATGTTTTTGTAAATCATAATTTAAATATCTATAAGAGTGACAGTGCTCTAAAATATTAGTCAAAATAGAATCAATTATTTAATAATAAATTTTTTACCAATTTTAAAAACAAATCATTAGAATGAAAAAGATTATTTTTTCAATTGCTTTATTGTTTGCATTTGCTACTATGCAAACAGTAAAAGCCCAGTATCCTGCAATTACCGACAGCGTGAGCCGCTTATGGAAGGAAAAGGGTAGAGTAACGGATAGCTTATCGGATATTGCCTGGGCGAAGGCATTACCCATTATTGAGAAAGAGGCCAGAGAAGGTAGGCCCTATATTAACTGGGCAGCCCGTCCAACCGATCTGCCGCAGGCAGACATCCCTGCATTTCCCGGTGCAATGGGAGGTGGAGCTTATACTTTCGGAGGCCGTGGTGGTAAAGTGTTAGTTGTTACCAATCTGGATGACAGAGGACCTGGTTCTTTTCGGGAAGCTTGTGAAACGGGTGGTGCCCGTATTGTAGTATTTAATGTTTCAGGCATTATTCATTTAAAATCGCCGATCATGATTCGTGCTCCGTACATTACTATTGCCGGTCAGACAGCTCCCGGTGACGGAATTTGTATTGCAGGATTTACTACACAGGTAAATACGCACGACGTAGTAATACGTTATATGCGTTTCCGTCGCGGGGCAACCGATGTCGGGGATCGTGACGATGCATTAGGCGGCAATCCTATAGGGAATATTATGATCGACCACTGCTCAGGTTCATGGGGTTTGGATGAAAATATATCATTCTATCGTCACATGTTCGATCCTAAGAATGGTCGCCAACTGGATAAACTACCTACGGTCAATGTCACTATTCAGAATACTATGTCAGCGCAGGGGTTGGATACCTACAACCATGCTTTCGGAAGTACAATCGGAGGAGAAAACTGTGCTTTTATAAGAAATTTATGGGCTAATAATACCGGACGTAATCCGTCGATCGGTTGGAATGGTATATTCAATCTTGTCAATAATGTGATTTACAATTGGGTGAATCGCTCTGTGGATGGCGGCGATTATACTGCATTATACAACATTATCAACAACTATTATAAACCGGGACCTGCTACTCCTACAACTTCCCGGATAAATCATCGTATCATAGAGCCTTCATCGAACGGGCGAAGTAAACTCTTAACTGCAAAGTTTGGAAGACTTTATGTAACCGGAAATGTTGTTGATGGAAATGAACAGGTTACTAAAGATAATTGGGCAGGCGGAGTACAATTAAGAACACTAAAAGGTAAAGATATCAGTCAGGAAGATGCTGAAAAGGAATATTTCCCGGTCATAAAAGCTAACAAACCATTTATTATGCCCGTATTCCCGATTTTGAGTGCAGAAGACGCTTATAGTTTTGTGTTGGACAATGTGGGAGCTACTTTGCCGAAACGTGATATCGTAGACCAACATATTATCAATCAGGTGCGTACAGGTAATGTGTATTATGATAAAAAAGCTGATTCAAAAACTTATTATCAATTTAAGTACCGTCGTCTCAAACCTGATTCTTATAAAATGGGTATTATTACCGATATCAACCAGGTAGGAGGTTATCCCGATTACAAAGGGAAACCTTATAAGATTACGAATGGTGATGGTATTCCTGATGCCTGGAAAATTAAATTCGGTTTCGATCCCAAAGGACCATCAATTGCTAACGGCGATATGAATGGCGACGGATATACCAATATTGAAAAATATATCAACGGTATCGATCCTACCCAAAAAGTAGATTGGAAAGATCCGAAGAATAATATCAATCCACTTGAAGGCAAGACAAGCCTTTATTGATATTTAATTAGTAAGATAAAAAAACAAAGTGTTGTGCATTAACTGCTAAAGTGCAGTTTTTGCACAACTTATGTTTTTGATTGATTCTAAATTTTAGATATTTATTTTCAGATAAGAATAAATGATTAGTTTGCAGTTTAACAACTAATTATGAGTTATTCAATATACTGCTAAGAATTCAAAAAGGAAAAAAGAGCTTATGATGAACAAGGAAACAAAACATTCTTTATCAACATTTCGTGTATTTGTTGAAAATGAAAATGAAGGCTTAATAAATGACCCAATACCAATGTTCTATTTAGATGTCATAACTGGTTTTGAGGATTTTGTCAGGGATTTCATAGGTGGATTTCATAGTTTGAAAATTTTACTGAATAAAAGACTATTCAATATTAATCGAAATATATTCTATTATTTAAAAACTAAGTACATGACAAAAAAATTAATAATAACAAAATTGATTCATATTGAACAACATACAACAAAAAGATTACTACATAAGACACAAAAGAATCACATAAGCAATTATATTTTATAATAAATAACACGAAAATTAAAAATACTAAAAGCGTTTTAAGCTAATTTCAAAAACCGAAAATCTTTTGTGTTCTTAATGTTGACTTTGGTGGAATTTAAACTTAACTTTTGTGATTCTTTTGTGACTTTTGTGGTGATGTGTTGCTTTAATATGTTTATATCTTGACTGTTAGTAACGACATTGTTTTTTGTCATGTACTAAAATTTAAAAATTAAATTATTATAATGAAAAAGATTATTTTTTCAATTGCTTTATTTTTTGCAATTGCTACTATGCAGACAGTAAAAGCCCAGTATCCTTCAATTAACGATAGTGTGAAACACTTATGGACGGAAAAGGGAAGAGTAGCGGATAGCTTATCCGACATTGCCTGGGCGAAAGCATTACCTATAGTCGAAAAAGAAGAAAGAGAAGGAAAACCCTATGTTTTTTGGGCAGCCCGTCCAACTGATCTGCCTCAGGCAGACATCCCTGCATTCCCCGGTGCAATGGGAGGTGGTGCTTATTCATTCGGAGGCCGTGGTGGCAAAGTGATTGTGGTTACCACCCTGAATGACAGTGGACCTGGTTCTTTTCGGGAAGCTTGTGAAACCGGGGGTGCCCGTATTGTCGTATTTAATGTTGCGGGCGTTATTCATTTGAAATCCCCGATCAGGATTCGTGCTCCTTACATTACCATTGCCGGTCAGACAGCTCCCGGCGACGGGATTTGTATTGCAGGATGTACAACAGAAGCAAATACGCACGACGTTGTGGTGCGTTATATGCGTTTCCGTCGCGGGTCAACCGATGTCGGGGATCGTGACGATGCATTTGGCGGCGATCCTATCGGAAATATTATGATTGACCATTGCTCTTGTTCATGGGGTTTGGACGAAAATATATCCTTTTACCGACACATGTTCGATCCGAAGAATGGTCGCCCTCAACAAAAACTGGCTACAGTAAATGTTACTATTCAGAATACTATTTCATCTCAGGGGTTGGACACATACGGCCATGCTTTCGGAAGTACTATCGGAGGAGAAAACTGTACTTTCATGAGAAATTTATGGGCTGATAATACCTGCCGAAATCCGTCAATTGGTTGGAATGGCATATTCAATTTGGCTAATAATGTTATTTTTAACTGGTATATCCGTTCAGTGGATGGTGGTGATTATACTGCATTATACAACATTATCAACAACTATTATAAACCGGGACCTGCTACACCTAAAAATTCTCCGATAAATTATCGTATCATTGAGCCACAATCAAGCGGGCGGAGTAAACTCGAACATGCAAAGTTCGGGAGACTTTATGTAACCGGAAATGTAGTTGAAGGAAATGAACAGGTTACTAAGGACAATTGGGCCGGCGGAGTACAAATAAGAGAAAAAAAAGGTGTAGATATCTTAATTAGCCAGGAAGAAGCTGAAAAGAACTATTTCCCGGTCATGAGAGTTAACAAACCATTTCTTATGCCTGAATTCCCTATTATGACAGCACAGGAAGCGTATGGTTTCGTTTTAGATAATGCCGGAGCTTCTTTGCCAAAACGAGATATTGTCGACAAACGTATTATTAAGCAAGTGCGTACAGGTGAAGTTTACTATGACAAAAAAGCTGATTCAAAAACTTATTATCAATTTAAGCACCGTAGTCTCAAACCTGATTCCTATAAAATGGGTATTATTACCGATATCAGCCAGGTAGGAGGGTATCCCGTATACAAAGGGAAACCATATAAAATTACGAATGGTGATGGTATTCCTGATGCCTGGAAAATTAAATACGGTTTCGATCCCAAGGGACCATCAATTGCTAACGGCGATATGAATGGCGACGGATATACCAATATTGAAAAATATATCAACGGTATCGATCCTACCAAAAAAGTAGATTGGACAGATCCGAAGAACAATCTCGATCCACTGGAAGGCAAGAAAAGCCTCTTTTGATATTTTATTAGTAAGATAAATAAAAAACAGTGTTGTACATTGCCTGTTGTTAAGCAGCTTTTGTACAACACTCAGTTTTTTATCAGGAGGTCTTTACGGATAATTATATTTTTATTGGTTACTAAAAGAAAAGAATGAGAAAAAAGAAAATTTTAGCAATCTCTTTGATTGTTTTTTCCACGATAACGAACATTGTAGCTCAAGGGTTTACTGTAAATACAGATATTGTAAGCTCATATATATGGCGCGGTATTAATCAGGGTTCTAATCAACCTAATATACAACCGGCTGTTTCATATGCTTCAGGTAAGTTTTCAATCGGTGCTACCGGATCTGGTAATTTTTCAGGAAGTTTAAAAGAATTTGATTTGTATGCAACATACACTATTTCACCATTATTTGCTTTAACGCTGAACGATTATGACTGGATTTTCACAGCAAATAAAAGTTATTTCAATTATAAAAACAATGAAACAGATCATATTTTGGAAGGTTCAGTTTCGTATGCCGGCATTGAGTCATTTCCGTTAACTGCATCCATAAACACAGCATTTTATGGTGCAGATAAAAAAGCAGATGGAAACCAGGCCTATTCTACTTATGTTGAATTGACTTACCCGGTTGCTGTAAATGCAAAAGTATTTGTCGGTGCTTCACTCTTTGACAGCCCGAATGTATATAATAATTCACAGTTTTCAATTATAAATGTCGGATTAAAAATTAGCAAATCTATTGCTATAACTGATAAATTCAGTTTGCCTGTTTATGGCATTATCGGTTCTAATCCTAATACTAAAAATGCATTCTTCGTAGTCGGTATCACATTGTAATAAAAAAAAAGGATTATCTATTTGTATCAATGAAAAGAATAACTCAAAAGCTAATTATTGCACTTGTCGGCTTTTTTTTCATGCTTTCAGCGTGTGAAATAAGCTGCAGCTATTTTCACAATACTTTTGATGACGATTACGATTATTATGTTCAGCCTGATAATTCCCGGACCATTACGATCTTCGTTCATGTATTTACAGACATTTCCCTGGTTTTTATCCCGGCAGTCAATGGATTTACACTGACAGAGACAACAACAACAGTCTCATTAAAACCTTTTTATTCTCAATATTACTCACCACCGATCCACCAGAGAAATTGTGTTTGGCTCATTTGATTTAGTTGGCATTTTATATTCATATCCCAATTTGGGATTGCTATCTAAAATTTTCAACGAATATATCAATCAAAAATGAAATTCAAATATAATTTATTAGTATTGGCATTCCTTGCCAGTACGACTTTTGCACAGCATTATGTAACCGTCGTTGTAAAAGACAGTCAAACAAAAGAACCTTTGATAGGTGCTACTGTTATGGAGCAAGGCACTGCCAACGGTGCAACTACTGATATAAACGGATTAGTCAATCTGCAAACCACTAAAAGCGGAATAATTTCGTTGCAGGTAAAATACGTAGGTTATGAACCGGCTCTTGTCAAAATTGAGATTCAACAACCTCAGTCAACTAAGGAAGTTCTTCTCGATCCTTCAGAGGAAAATCTTGAAGAAGTAACGGTAACATCTGTTCGCACCAATTCGCGCATAAAGGATATCCCCACACGCGTAGAGGTACTCGGAGTCGAAGAGATATCTGAAGAGAACGGCATTCAGCCGGGAAACCTTTTGGGTGTAGTAGGCGATGTTGCAGGTATACAAATGCAACAGGTTAGTGCTTCTTCGGGAAATACGTATGCCCGGATTCAGGGTTTGAACGGGCGTTACACCCAACTGCTAAAAGATGGAATGCCACTCTTTGGGGGGCTTTCAGGAAGCTTTGGCCTTTTGGATACTCCTCCGCTCGATTTAAAACAAATTGAAATTATTAAAGGTTCGTGTTCTACTCTTTACGGGGGCGATGCCATCGGTGGTATTATCAATCTGGTCAGTAAAGATCCTTCTTTACGACAAGATGCGAGTATCACTGCCAACGAAACTTCTCTGGGGGAAACGAATTTAAATACCTATCTTGCCAGGCGGTACAAGACTTTCGGCTACACACTGTTCTTCGGTCAAACATGGCGAAAAGCATCTGATGTTAATAATGATGGATTGAGCGATGTCCCGCAAATAGGAAGCACGGTGATTCATCCGGAAATCCAATTCTATTTCTCACCCAAAACTACATTGACTGTTGATTATTCCGGAACTTTTGATAAGCGTACCGGTGGTGATATGCGCTATTTCACGAATGCAAATGACTCTCTGTATCATGTACAAACGCAGTCGGGCAGAAACAGTGCAACAGCCAGACTGGTAGACAATCTATCGGACAACAGCAATTTTACCGTTAAAATAAGTGGAAGTAACTTGCAACAGTCCATCGATACTAAATTTTATGATTTTAAGGCAGCTCAATCGCTCTATTATTCGGAAGTTTCTTATTTTCGACAACTGAAAAATATGAATTGGGTTGCCGGGATTAATTTGAACGCTGATAACTTTGATAACCAATCAACTCAAATTCCTGTTAATAGTTATTCTTGGCAAACGATTGGTGCTTTTGTACAAAACACATACACTCCAACCGAAGCATTAACTATTGAAAGTGGTTTACGTGCCGATTATCAAAGCAAATACGGGTGGTTCCCATTACCACGATTATCGGTAATGTATAAGTTCAGTAACGAAATAACCACACGTATCAGCGGTGGTTTGGGGTATAAAGTGCCAAGTCCTGTTAATTATCTTGACCCGGAAGTTGATTTGAACCATTTATCTTCAGTCAATAGATTAAAACCTGAACGTTCGAGCGGTCTCAATGCTGATGTTAACTATCAAAAAAGTTTTGACGAAGTGACCCTAACTATCAATCAATCATTTTTTGCTTCTTCTGTTTCGTCGCCGGTGGATAGCATCCCCAATCAGCCTGCAATTGTGTTGTACAATGCAGATAAAGCATTAAATACATGGGGTGCACAAACATATTCCCGTATTAAAATTGATGAATTGGAAATTTATTTAAGTTATGTATATACCAATGTAAAGAAACTGTATCAGCCGAATCAAACGCCTTTCTGTACTCCAAAACATAATTTGTCCAATACGAATATGTATGAATTTAATAAACATTGGCAAATAGGACTTGAAAATTCGTTGGTTGCAGGGCAGGTTGATCAAAATTATCATGCCGTGCCTGCTTATTATATCCTGGCAGCAATGGTACAATATAAAACAGGGCATTTCTCCTTTGTGGTGAATGGCGAAAACCTGCTCGACGTTCGTCAGAGTCGCTTCGAATCACTTTACAGCGGTTCGGTTGACAATCCTCAATTTCATCAGTTGTGGGCACCTGTCGAAGGACGGATACTCAATTTTTCGGTAACCTGGAAGTTGTAAACCATCAAGTATCGTTTTGCTAATGCAAAATGATACTTGCTATCCTAATATTGCTTGTTAAACTGTTCTTATTAAGTATTTAATATACAATATAATAGATATGTCATGGGATTCTTTTTAAAAGTCTCCGGATAGCATCCAGGCTTTAAGAGTTAGTAAAATACAAACTCATGAAATAATAATACAAGCCGACTGTGCCAGTCGAATTCAAACCGGAAATTACAAGCCTGCTTCCTTAAACTCCGGTTGAAATAAATAATCTGATTGAAGTACTGATTTTAATTGTAAGAATTAAAATCAGGCTTAAAAAGATGAAACGGAATGATTCATTCAACAAAGAAAAAAAATGTTAGTCTTCGAAATTTAGGTCATTGCTATTTCTCCTATAATACAAGAATTAATTGCCGGGATTCATGTTTATTCAGAAACCCGCAAATACAATATCCGGTTAATCTTACTTCATCCGGTAAGTATAGGTAAACTTTCCGCAAAAATGTCTGATCCGGTTTCGGTTAGTATCTGAAATATCCGGGTGATAGAGGAAATATTCTTTAAATAAACAATAAAAGAATTTAAAATGCTTTTGTAAGAAGATATTCTAAGTACTTTTACCGGACTATTATCAGGGGTGCCATACTTTTCAGGCTGAGATTATACCCTATGAACCTGATGCGGGTAATGCCGTCGTAGGAAATTGTTCATAGTATCCTTTTTCTCTTCCTCTCATTGTTTGCATTCCTATAACTAAAACTAAAGGTATGCAGAACAATATCCGAATTTCTTATCCTTCTTCCGAAAAAATTTACGTTCAGGGCAGTATTCACGACATTCATGTCCCAATGCGTCGCATCCGTTTGATCGACACTGTTGAGATTGTAAATGGTGATAAACGAATTACACCTAATGCTCCGGTAACAATTTACGACACCAGTGGATCTTACTCAGATTTGTCAGTTGACATTGATTTGGAAAAAGGGCTTCCACGCTTCCGCGAGAGCTGGCTCCTGAAGCGTGGTGATGTGGAACTATTGCCGGAGATCAGTTCGGAATACGGACGGCAAAGAGCCGCTGATACTTCGCTTGACTATCTTCGTTTTCAACATATTTGTTTACCATACAAAGCGAAACCAGGCAGGGAAATTACTCAAATGTTTTACGCCCGGCAGGGAATCATTACGCCCGAAATGGAATATGTTGCCATCCGTGAAAACCAACTGATCGATGAACTGGGTATTGAAACGCATATTACTCCCGAGTTTGTTTGTCGTGAAGTGGCCGCCGGCCGTGCTATTATTCCTGCCAATATCAATCACCCTGAAGCGGAGCCGATGATTATCGGAACCAATTTTCTGGTAAAACTCAACACGAATATCGGAAATTCAGCCATGTCGTCAGGCATTGATGAAGAGGTGGATAAAGCCGTGTGGAGTTGTAAATGGGGAGGTGATACGTTGATGGATCTTTCTACAGGAGCCAATATCCACGAAACCCGCGAATGGATTATCCGTAATTGTCCGGTACCGGTGGGAACGGTTCCTATTTATCAGGCATTGGAAAAAGTGAATGGTAAGGTAGAGGATTTGAACTGGGAAATATACAGGGACACGCTGATTGAGCAATGCGAGCAGGGAGTGGATTATTTTACGATTCATGCAGGCGTACTAAAAGCACAAGCCTTACTTCTTAAAAACCGCCTTACAGGAATTGTTTCCCGAGGAGGTTCCATCCTGACGAAGTGGTGCAAAGTGCATAACTGTGAAAACTTTCTTTATACTCATTTCGACGATATATGCGGGATACTGAAAGCATACGATGTGGCGGTTTCCCTGGGAGATGGAATGCGTCCGGGATCTATTCATGATGCGAATGATGCTTTGCAGTTTGCCGAATTGAACGTGCTTGGCGAACTGACTGAAAAGGCCTGGAAGCATAATGTGCAGGTTATTATTGAAGGACCGGGACATGTTCCCATGAATAAAATAAAAGAAAATATGGACTTGCAGAAATCTATCTGCCACGGAGCTCCATTTTACACACTCGGACCGCTGACAACAGACATTGCACCCGGCTACGACCACATCACTTCGGCTATTGGTGCAGCACAAATTGCATGGCTGGGAACAGCCATGATTTGCTACGTCACCCCGAAAGAACACCTCGGATTACCCGACAAAGAAGATGTGCGTAATGGGGTTATCGCCTATAAAATTGCTGCTCATGCTGCCGATTTGGCCAAAGAACACCCGGGGGCACAGGTGCGTGACAATGCATTGAGCAAGGCACGTTACGACTTCAGGTGGAAAGACCAGTTCAACCTTTCACTCGATCCCGAGCGCGCATTGGAGTATTACAAAGTAGGTTCCCATTCCGATGAAGGATATTGTACCATGTGCGGTCCTAACTTTTGCGCTATGAAACTGACGCGGGAATTGAGTGATTGTGTAAATGTAAATGAGAAAACAGAAAAATAAAATTATGTTTGATAAAAATCAATTAAAAACGGACTTGAATCTGGTACGTGCAAAATCGCCTCTGATACACAATATAACCAACTACGTGGTAATGAATAACACAGCCAATGCTTTACTGGCTGTCGGGGCTTCTCCCGTAATGGCACATGCCATGGATGAAGTTGCCGACATGGTAAAAATAGCATCGGCTTTGGTTATTAACATGGGAACCCTCAGCGAAAAATGGGTGGATGCCATGTTGGTTGCCGGAAAAGCAGCTACAGAAAAAGGTATTCCGGTTATTTTCGATCCGGTCGGAGTTGGTGCTACTCCGTACAGAAATGTAGTAGCTGCCCGCATTCTGGAAATTTGCAAACCAACTATTATCCGTGGGAACGGTTCGGAAATCAGGGCATTGGCAAACGAAAATGCAATTACCAAAGGAGTTGACAGTACTACTTCATCAAACTCGGCACTGGATGCCGCCAGGCATCTGGCAACTGAAACCGGGGCAGTTGTTGTTATAAGTGGGGCAGTAGATTTTATAACCGATGGAAAGACTGTTTACTCTGTAAAAAACGGTTCTGAATTAATGCTGAAAGTAACAGGAATGGGCTGTACTGCTACTGCCATTGTAGGAGCTTTTACTGCTGTAAATGCGAATGCACTTGTGGCAGCTACTAATGCCATGGCAGTAATGGGAGTTGCCGGGGAAATTGCCGCAGCAAAAGCGAACGGACCCGGAACCATGCAACTACACTTTTTAGATGCCTTGTTTAACCTGACTGCCGAAACATTAGCTGAACGGGCAATTATAGAATAATCTTATGTTTGATTTAAGTTTATACCTGGTTACCGACCGTTCGCTTTCTTTGGGACGTGATATGGAATGGATTGTGGAAGAAGCTGTAAAAGGAGGAGTGACCATGGTGCAACTGCGTGAGAAAGATTGTAGTACCCGTGAATTTATCGACCTTGCTATCCGGTTGAAACAAAAACTGGCACCATATCATGTTCCGTTAATAATCAACGACCGGGCTGATGTGGCCTTGGCAGCTGATGCGGACGGATTGCACATCGGGCAAAGTGACATGGATTGCTGTATGGCACGCCAACTGCTCGGTGCCGGCAAAATCATCGGACTTTCAGTTGAGAATATGGAGCAGGTTTATGAATCAAACAATTCGGATGTGGACTATATAGGCATTTCCCCTGTATTCAGTACTACAACAAAAACTAATACCGCTCCGCCATTCGGACTGGGAGGAATACGGGAAGTGATAGCAATAAGCAACCATCCGGTTGTGGCAATCGGAGGAATTAACCTGACTAATGTCCGGGAAATAATGAAAGCCGGAGCATATGGAATAGCAGTTGTATCTGCCATTTGCTCTGCTGAAAGCCCGAAAGAGGCAGCATTTGAATTAAAACAAAAATTAATTTGAGCTGGAGCTATAGCTGATAGTTAAATAAACAAAACAATTGAATCACGACTCCTGTTCAATAATAATACCAACCCATGCAATACAAAAGAGTATTAACCATAGCCGGTAGCGATTCGGGTGGAGGTGCAGGCATTCAGGCGGATATAAAAACTATTTCTGCCTGCGGTTGTTTTGCTATGTCGGCTATTACAGCCGTTACGGTTCAAAATACCCTCGGAGTGAGCGAAGTGTATCCTGTTCCGAACCATATTATCGAAGGACAAATACTTGCTGTGTTGAGTGACTTAGGAGCAGACGCTGTTAAAATAGGCATGTTGCATTCTTCATCTGTTATCGAAACCGTTATCAAAGCGCTTAGACAGTTTGATATTAAAAATACAGTACTCGATCCGGTCATGGTTTCCACTTCGGGACATAAACTGTTACAGGATGAGGCCATTGAAACATTGAAACATAAATTGATGCCGATGGTCAGGGTAATAACGCCAAATATACCGGAAGCAGAAATATTGCTTGGGGAAAAAATAGAGAAACAGGCTGATTTAAGATATTTTGTAAAAAATCTTTCATGTGGGGGGAAGGTATCGGTGTTGTTAAAAGCCGGACACCTGACAGGAGAGGTGCTGACCGATGTGTTCTATAATGCTGAAACGGATGAAGTTATTGAACTCAGCTCCAAACGTGTTCAAACACAGAATACCCACGGAACTGGCTGCACATTTTCATCAGCAATTGCTTCGTTTCTTGCTCAGGGTTTACCATTGAACGATGCTGTCAGACAAGGAAAGGATTATATAAACCAGGCAATTATAAACGGTGCATCGTATGAAATTGGAAAAGGACACGGCCCTGTGCATCACTTTTATAAATTCTGGAAGTAGTTATATATTCAGGTAAAACTATTATGTTTTATTTTAATCTGTTTTTGTTTTTGTGGCTTTGTATTATGAGTTTGTGTGTGTACTATTGTGGTTCCGAAAAAATGGGATGTCGCAAGTTCAATTAGAAGTTTTTGTTTTTTTTTATTTTAATTCTACTTTGCCGGAAAAAAATGAATCTCATAGATACATTTCCGAAATCGAAATCTACGATAGTCACAATAGATTGACAACATTTACTAATTTTGTTTAGCTTAAATTCTATTAATACCGTATGGTATTTATCTGTTGTGTTCTTTTTTCTTTACTTCTTCGTGTTCTTTTGTTCCTTTTGTGGTCCCGAAAAAACGGGATGTCGCAAGCTCCATTAGAAGTTTTAATTTAGTTTTTTTGTGTTTAGTTTTTTTGTTTTTTTTATCATGTGAAATTTTCATGATATTTCATCTCTCTTTCATCCCTCTTTCATAAATAGTTTTTTAAGCACCCGTCCAGTGACCGTCCGATGTTCCTCTATAAACTCCTGCTCTTTGCTCCGAAGTTATTGTATGTAATATCCGTAAATTACTTAAGTGTGCAAAAATTGCAAAATGATAGATTCCATCAAAAAAATAAATAAGTTGGATAAGTTGAGTTGCACAGAATAAGTAAGAATAGAAATTAAATTTCAATTATACTGAAAGTCTCCGGTCGCAATTTTCTGTCCTTGAACTTAGTATTGGAAAATATTAGTATGATTACGTCAACTGACTTACAAAAATAATCTTACATTTAAATGTCTTAATGACATTGATATAGTTTGCATTACATATTCCTGCCGGAAAACATGCCGGAACGATCGTCCAACTCCAGAGAACTTTTTTAAAAATTTCCCGTCACATTGCGCCGACATTAAGCCGACATTACGTCCGGATTAAATAAATAAAGAAAAACCAATAAAAAAACAACAAATACATAATAAAACCCTATATAGAGTTTTGTTATGTATTGCTTATGTATTGTTTATGTATTGTTTATGTATTTAATTCGGGTGTAATGTGCCCGTAATGTGCCCATAATTTTAGAAGAATTTTAGCGGAAGTTGAAAAATATGGAATTGCAGTAAAAATCAGTGCCTGATATTTGACATACACTCCCGGATCACTGATTTTGACCAGTTTCTACTCTTTTCTCTTTATAATTCAAACGTTTGCAATGTTTCTTTACACTGACTGACCATTCAACTTTTTTATTGAGCATTATTTTAGTAATTTTGTAACCAATAATTTATCGGGAATAAATGAAAGTCCAGTTTAAAATACAATATAAAACGCAATGGGGTCAGTCATTGAACCTTTTCTTGCTTAAAGCAGACAATTCGTATGAAAAATACGGAATGCACTATAACGAAAAATCGGAATGGAGTGTCGAAATACAAATTGAACCGGTAAGCACTTTATCGTATCAGTATGCTGTTCAGAATACTGATAAATCAATGAACTATGAATATGGCGGAAAAAGGACTATCCGGTTTTCCTCAACAGTTGAAACTATTGCCGTCATAGATAACTGGCGGGCTTCTTATGGTGAAAGACCTTTTCTTTCGACTGCCTTTTCAGATTGCTTTTTTAAAAGAAAGCCTGTTCAACCTGAAGCTTCTGAAACACCAAAAAACCTGATCCTTCGGCTTAATTGTCCACAAATGGAACCCGACAGGCATTTTGCTGTTATTGGTAACCAGGATTCATTGGGTAACTGGAATGTGAATAAGAAAATAAAACTTGACGAATCGTTATTTCCTATCTGGAGCATAACACTTGATGTCACTAAAATAAAATTTCCACTCGAATATAAATACCTGATAGTAGATTCAAAAACAGATGAAGTGCTGGCGTGGGGTGGGGGTCTAAACCGGATGATCGATAAGGTTGATAAAAAAGCGTTGACCATAGTCACTGAAGAACATTTTATCCGGACAATTCCATCGTGGAAAGCAACAGGTGTAGCCATTCCTGTATTTTCACTCCGAAGTGAGGAAGGCTTCGGTATCGGCGAATTTAATGATTTAAAGAAAATGGTGGACTGGGCCAAAACAACCGGCCAACGTATCATTCAGATATTACCGATTAATGATACGATTCTGTATCATACCAATTACGATTCATATCCTTATAATGCTGTTTCAGTCTATGCATTGCATCCCATTTACCTGCATCTGGACAACCTCGGGACACTAAAGACTAAAAAATTAAAAGATTATTTTCAGTCTAAAAAAAACGAACTTAATCAGAAGACTTTCTCTGATTATCAAAATGTGCTAAATATAAAGTGGGAATTTTTCAAGATCATTTATCCTCAGGAAAGTCCTGCGGTTTTTGCATCTGATGAGTACAAATCATTTTTTGAATCCAATAAAGAATGGTTAGTGCCGTATGCTGCATTTTCGTATCTTCGTGATCTGAACGGTACACCTGAATTCAGTAAATGGGAAAATTTCAATTTGTACAACAAAGAAGCAATTAAAACCTTTTCGGAAGTTGATACTCCCTACTATAATGAAATAGCCTTTTTTTATTTCCTGCAATTTCATTTACATAAACAGTTAATTGAAGTACATAACTATGCTCATGAAAACGGCATCGCTATAAAAGGGGATATTCCTATTGGTGTGAGCCCGCGGAGTGTGGATGCGTGGGTTGAACCTGAATTGTTTAATACAAATGTGCAGGCAGGAGCACCCCCTGATGATTTTTCAGCAACAGGACAAAACTGGGGATTCCCTACTTACAATTGGGAACTGATGGAAAAAGACGGGTATCAATGGTGGCGAAACCGGTTCCAAAAATTAGCGGAGTATTTTGATGCGTATCGAATTGATCATATCCTGGGATTCTTCCGTATCTGGGAAATCCCGGTTGATGCCGTATGGGGACTGACTGGAACTTTTCATCCTGCATTGCCGTTTACCCGTAGTGAAATTGAATCGAAAGGACTTAAATGGGATGAGAACAGGTTCTTAAAACCTTATCTGAAAGAAAATGTAGTCAATGCAACTTTTGGTAAATACAGTGATGAAGTAACGCGTGAATACTTTTTGACAGATGGGTGGCAAAACTTTAAATTCAAACCCGAATACGATACACAAAAGAAAATAGAAGCTCACTTTGCTACTCTGGGATATAATTTTGGAACAAAAGAAGTATTAATCAGGGATGGATTGTATGCATTGCATTGCGAAGTACTTTTTATTCGTGATTCACGAAACCCTAATAAATTTCATCCCCGCATATCCATGCACAGTTCAGCCTCTTTCAGAAATTTGAAAGATGAAAACAGACGAACACTCGACAGGATTTATGTGGATTATTTTTACCACAGGCATACCGAATTCTGGAAACAACAGGCTTTGAAAAAATTACCGGCACTCATTTCGGCTACCAACATGCTGGTATGTGGTGAAGACCTTGGTATGGTGCCTGATTCAGTACCGGATGTCATGAAAGCACTGGAAATTCTGAGCCTGGAGATTCAGCGAATGCCAAAAAAACCAAATACTGAATTTGCTATGCCTGCCGATGCTCCTTATATGTCGGTATGTACTACTTCGACACATGATATGAACCCGATTCGTGCGTGGTGGGAAGAAGATCCGGCATTAACACAGCGATTTTATAACAGGGCATTAGGTATGCAGGGACCTGCACCTGCTGTCTGCGAAACATGGATTATTGAGCGAATCATTGAACAACATTTACTTTCAAATGCAATGTGGATTATTCTACCATGGCAGGACTGGATGGGGTTGGATGAACTTTTACGAAATGAACATCCTTTAGCCGAAAGAATAAATGTCCCCAGCAATCCGCGAAACTTTTGGTGCTATCGCATGCATATGACCCTCGAAAAATTATTGAAAGAAGATAAATTTAATAAGATAATCAGGGACATGATTGCGGAATCGGGAAGGTGATTCTTCGTTCCGCGTTCCGCGTTCAACGTTCCGCGTTCCGCGTTCAACGTTATGGGTTTTGTACACGATCAGTTTAATTGATAATTGGATTTAAGAGCCAAGAGCCAAGAGCCAGGAGCAAAGAGCAAAGAACCAAGAACAAAGAATAAAGACAACGGAACGCGGAACACGGAACACGGAACACGGAACACGGAACCCGGAACGCAGAACACGGAACACGGAACGCGGAACACGGAACACGGAACACGGAACACGGAACCCGGAACACGGAACACGGAACACGGAACACGGAACACGGAACACGGAACACGGAACCCGGAACGCAGAACACGGAACACGGAACGCGGAACACGGAACGCGGAACACGGAATAATGAACTTTTCAAACAAACAAAGAATAAATGACTGATCAACGGTATAATTTAAGGGGCGTTTCGGCATCAAAGGAAGATGTGCATAATGCGATACGGAATATTGACAAAGGTTTATTTCCAAGGGCATTTTGCAAAATAATACCTGACTTTTTAGGAAATGATCCTGATTACTGCAACATTATGCATGCAGATGGTGCCGGTACTAAATCATCGCTGGCATACATATACTGGCGTGAAACAGGTGATATCTCTGTATGGAAAGGTATTGCCCAGGATGCACTTATCATGAATATCGACGATTTGCTTTGTGTCGGTGCAACGGACAACATTCTATTATCCTCTACCATTGGCAGGAATAAAAACCGTATTCCGGGCGACGTGATTTCGGCCATAATAAACGGTACAAACGAACTGGTGGAAGAACTTAGGGGAATGGGCGTTAATATCTATCCTACGGGCGGTGAAACGGCTGATGTGGGTGATATTGTCAGGACTATTATTGTTGACAGCACCGTAACCTGCCGGATGAAACGTACGGATGTCATCGATAATGCCAATATTAAGGCAGGTGATGTTATTGTCGGACTATCGTCATCAGGACAGGCAACTTACGAGAAAGAATACAACGGAGGTATGGGTAGCAATGGATTGACTTCTGCCCGTCATGATGTCTTTGCAAATTACCTGGCGGTGAAATACCCTGAGAGTTATAATGGTGATATTCCACGGGAACTGGCATATTCCGGTTCGAAAAAGTTGACTGATCAGATAGAAGGTTTAGGAATAAATGCCGGTAAGCTGGTCCTTTCGCCAACCCGTACCTATGCACCGGTGGTTAAACGACTCCTGGAAGAACTCCGGCCCCATATTCATGGTATGGTTCACTGCTCGGGAGGTGCCCAGACAAAAATACTTCACTTTATCGAACAACTAAAGGTTGTAAAAAACAATCTGTTCCCTGTTCCTCCACTGTTTCAGCTTATTCAACAGGAATCGGGTACCGACTGGAAGGAAATGTACAAAGTATTCAATATGGGACATCGCCTGGAAGTATACCTGCCGGCAGAACAGGCACAAAAGGTGATTGATATTTCCTTGTCATTTAATATTGATGCTCAGATTATCGGTTATTGTGAAGACTCCGATAAAAAAGAATTGTTGATTGAAAGCGAGTTTGGAAAGTTTGAATACGAATGAGTAGGTAGTAGATAGAAAGTAGTAAGTAGTCGGTAGTCGGTAGTAGGTTGTGTGTATAAAAGATAGAAGTTGAGTGGGTATGAAATTTAGTAGTTGAGCAAGCAGTAAAAATGTAAATAAATTTCTGAATGATAAGAAAAAGTAAAAGGTTGACTTGTTTCAACCTTTTACTTTTTCTTATTTCTTATTGGTTTATATATTGAATCCATTATTCTTATTAAATGAATTGATTAAATTGTGTATTAACTTTATCAACTTATTACTTACTACCTACTTTTTTTTCTACCAACAACCAACTACCAACTACCTACTACCTACTACTTACTACTTACTCCTTACCTCTTACTCATTCCTCATTCCTAAAGAAGTGAGCCTATATTTGTTGTAAAGAGCTTTACCGCAATGGCCAACAGGATAATGCCAAAGAATTTACGCAGGATATAAATGCCGCCTTCACCAATTATTTTTTCAATTTTGGAAGTGGATTTAAGTACAAAGTATACAAAAATCATATTCAATACCAGAGCTGTTATAATGTTTTCTGTGGCATATTCAGCACGGAGTGTAAGTAAGGTGGTAAATGAGCCTGGTCCGGCAATTAGTGGAAAAGCAATTGGAATAATTGATGAACCTCCTTCGGGTCCATGATTGTGAAATATTTCAACGTCCAATATCATTTCCAGTGAATAAACAAAAATAATCAGTGAACCTGCTACCGCGAATGATTGAATATCAACATGGAATAACCTGAGTACAGCTTCCCCCGAAAATAAAAAAGCAATCAGAATGAAAAAAGCAACGATACTTGCCCTGAATGAATAAACAACTAACCCTTTGCGTTTAATATTGAGTATAATAGGAATAGAACCTAAAATATCAATAATGGCAAAAAGTACCATTGTAGCACTCGTTATTTGAATTAAGCTGAAATTCATATTGACCCCTTTCCCCCTAAAAGGGTTTTATTTATCTTTTTCATAATTAATAAATCCTATTGGTTTAATTGGTTTTTCTTTCGACTTTTTGTTTGAAAGTTCTGTTAAAGCAAGGTAAATATCGTCAATTTCATTCCGAAGATCTTCACTTAAATCATTTATTGAGGATAAGGTATCTTCTCCTGATTCATTAATAATTTTCAATGTCTTTTCTCCTTGTTTTTCCAATGCATTAATTCTGTTCCTCAATTCTGTTATCTCCTAGGATGCAATTCGTTTTCTAACATGTATTAACGAACAACAACAAATGCCCTTATAATTGATATATTCACTTTGACAGCTATATCATTTCGCAAGACGGAGGTTAACATTGCTACACCCTGCTACACCCTGCTCAGTAAATGCAAACGGAGTATATGCACTATAAATCTATTTGGGTGTGCCATTTTGGAATACCCTACTGGATAATAACGTATTGACCTCTTCTTTGGTGAGTTGAAACATTAAATCAATGGGGAAACGGCCTATATTTCTTCTTACCGCACGTTTTAATAAACTTGTTTCGGTACAATATAATTCTGCCGGATTGAAATCAAGGATAATCTTACAACCTCTTATCTCGAAAATTTTACTTTGTATGACCTGAAGTTCCATGAGTTAAATATCGATTTATTATTTCTTTATTTACAATCCTTCTTTCCTTATCAAATACCCAACCCCATTTGTTGAAATACTTTATCATATTAACCATATGGATAAACAGCATTCGTGTGCTTACATAGGAACTATGTGCATGATGATGGACTATGGATACATTTGGATAAAAAACAGTCCGGTATTGCCCGTGAATGCGTCTTGTTAAATCAATATCTTCAGGATACATAAAAAAACGCTCATCAAACATACCTGCCTTACGAATAGCTTCAGTCCTCAGGAACATAAAGCAACCCGAAAGATACGGCACATCGAGTACCCTGTTATAACCTGAAGAACGCAATTCAAACTTCTCCGTTCGTTCTTGGGTCCACCTTTTGGGTAAGAACCGTCTAAAAATCAAGTCGAAAGGAGTTGGAATCAGTTTGCAAAGATACTGAATTTCTCCGGTAGGATAGAAAATTTTGGGCATTAATAATCCAATATCTGAATTATTATTCATAAATTCTTCAATTTCGGATAGAATCAATGGATTAAATGAAACATCAGGATTAAGAACTAAATGATAAGGAATATTCTGCTTTATAGTTTGGCGAATCGCTGTGTTGTGAGCAGTACCATAACCTACGTTTTTGTTATTAAAAATATAGTTATCAGTCAATTTATTAAAACACGCATCGAGCTTAGGTGAGTTGTCAATTAAGTATATTTTTCCAACAACTTCAGATTGTCGTAAATTACCGACTAGTGAAGCTATCTCTGCAACAGAGTTATGATAGAGGACAATAGAGCAATTAATCATTAACATCAAAAAATTAAAAATACATATTATTGCAGGCCGGTAATTTTTCTACTCATGAATCTTCTTAAAGTCTCAATGAATAATACTGTTCTGTACTTAATCATAAATAATGGAGTTTTTATACTTTTTGATCCAGCTCCGGAAGTATTATTATTATGTCGTCTGTATAATATCAGTGGTTCTTCAATATTAACCACATTAAATTTCAATTCACAAAGTAATCCTATCCAGGTATCGTGTTGAATATAGTTGGTTGATGGAAACGGAAGGCTATAATCCTTTATTCTTTTTGTAAAAGCGCAGGTGCATCCGGCATAAATGCTTTTATACAGATTTCTGATATAGCCTTTTTTATATTTTCTCCATGAGGAAATTCTACCATTAATTTCAAGTTTATCATTTGTTATATAAGCATCAGATATCACAAAATTATCAGCTTTTAAATGTGGAAGCATCATCTCAACTTTATTAGGCAACCATATATCATCCTGATCTGAAAAGAATATATAATCACCGGATGATTGCTTCAACGCATTTTCAAAATTATGAACATATCCATGCGTGTTTTTGTTTTCAACTAATATTATCCGTTTATCATCAAATTCACGGATGATATTTAGTGTCTTATCTGTAGATCCATCATCCGAAATAATTAATTCATCGTCAGGAAAAAGTTGAACAAGAATAGAATTTATCTGTTCCTTAATATATTTTTCGCCATTAAAAGTGGCCATGCAAACAGATATCATTCTACATCATTTATTATTATTTATGTTTATCCTTTACCTATATCCTGAAATTACTATTATTCTTGACATCGCAATTAAGTGCATTAGTGGATGTTTTTATTCTCAATTGAATAATACAATGATATAAATTTTTTAGGAATAAGTATATATAGTTTTGTTACAATAATTGAAGGAATATCCAAATAAAAATATTTCCAGGAGAAATTCTTGCACCTGGCTTTATAATTGTAAGAGAAATGTTCCCGGCTTCTCTTTTTTGCCAAATCGCCGGATATTCTAAAAAACAAAAAGTTGTCGGAGAGATTAGCAATTTTAAATCCATTATTTCTTAACCTAAACCAAAAATCGATATCTTCTGATTTTAAGAAAGACTCATCATAAAATAAATGATGATCTATAATTGATCTGCGGAACATAACTGTCGGATGAGCAACCGGGCTACGGAAAATACCACCTATTTGTAATAAGAATTTACCTCTTAAGTAATTCCTGTGCGATATGATATCTCCTGTTTCATTTATAATCTGCATATTACCACCTAAAATATCAATATCTTTATTCAGCTCCAAATAAGATACTTGTTTCCCGATCCGATCTTTAAAAGAGATATCATCTCCATCCATTCTGGCAATATATTGTCCTTTTGCTGTTTTTAATCCTCTATTCAAAGCTGGTACAAATCCCATTCTGGTATTGTCCCTTATTATAATAACTCTTGGATCATTACTATAAAAATCTATAGTTTTTATAGTTTCTTTTTTAGTGCTATCATCAACAATTATTAATTCTAAATGCGTATAGCTCTGGTTTAATATACTTTCAATTGCTTCTTTTATGTACTTGACCGGTTCATTGAAAGTAGCCATTATGACCGATACTAAGGGATTTTTCATTTCTTAAATAGTTTATTTTTGCAAAATACTCATTATACAATGATCTAATACCATATGCAAATCTTCTGCAATTTGCATATCATCAATTGGTATGTGTACATTATGTTGGCAAATCTTTTTTACTTTTCCTCCTGAGTAACCGGTTAATCCGATAGTAAAAGCGCCAATACTGTTCGCATATTCTAAGGCTTTTACAATATTATTTGAGTTTCCGGAACCAGAAATGCCAATCACCAAATCTCCTTTTTGCAAAAAATTTCTTAAAGGACCAACAAATATCTCATCATAGCCTAAATCATTAGCATATGCCATCATAGTAGGCACATTATCATTTAAGCATGTAAATTTAAACATTTTTTCTTGCCCGAACGAAATTCCTTTATTAAAATCACAGCAAAAATGAGAGGCGGTAGATGCTGAACCACCATTTCCCATTACAAAAACGGTCTTACTTTCCTCTTTTGCATTAAGCAAGATGTTCATTAGTTGACTTATATCTTTTTTAGATACATTATCCATCGTTTGTTTTAAACGATTAAAATATTCGCTTATATTAGTTGTATAATCCATAAAATATCAAAGATTGTCGTCCAAATAAATAATTTTTGATCCACAAGAATCAAAACAAAATTGAAGTTCTCTCACATCTTTCATTGATTTTCGAAAAAATGCTTGTTTTTCTGCAGGGCAATAGAATAATAAAAATCCTGCACCACCTGCACCAAGCAATTTTCCTCCTAAGGCGCCTGCCTTAATGCCTTTTTTATATATCTCATCAATATGTCCATTTGAGATTCCGGAACACAAACTTTTTTTCATTAACCAGCCTTCATGCAGATATCTCCCAAAATCATCAATGTTATTATTCTCAAGTGATGACTTCAATTGAAAAGCTTGTTGAACCATCTGCTTTTGAGTCTCAAATTCTTTAGAGCCTGTAATACAATGCTCTTGTTCTTTCAATATCTCATTCGCAGAATGTTCTCCTCCAATATGAATCATTATTAAATTATCCTGTAATTCTCTTTTCTTTTCGGGCTTCATTATAATCTTTTCCACATTTACTGATTCGTCGCCATAAAAAGTAATGAAATTTAATCCGCCACAAGCTGCTGCGTATTGATCTTGTTTGCCAATAGGACTGCAAATTTTATTGATTTCAACATCACAGGCTAATTCGCCGAGCTTTTCGCTGCTTAATGCTTTACTTAAATAAGCATTGACAACGTTTAACAAACCAACTGTAAAAGCGCTGCTTGATCCTAACCCGGTTCCGGCAGGAATATCTGCAATGGAATTTAAATCAATCCCCTTCAAATTGTATAATGAGAGTACTTCCCGAAATATGGGATGCTTGATGTCTCTAATAGAATCAACTAATTCTGTTTTCGAATACTTTAGTTGTATTTTATTTCTATCGAAAAAAGGATGTATCGCTATGTACATATACTTGTTAATAGAAGTACTAACAACAGCGCCTAATTCTCTTCGATAAAATGAAGGTAAGTCAGATCCACCACCTGTAAATGAAATTCGAAAAGGTGTTCTAGATATAATCATGGTTTTATATTAGTTGTTTTAAAGCATCCAACAGTGCATAAGATTTATTTTGTTCTATCATGATTGCTGTTTTTACGCCGGCATTCTTACCAGCTAACACATCACTTTCACGATCTCCGATCATTATTGAATTGGCAATATTTATATTCCAATCATTTGTAGCTTTTAACAGCATACCGGCTGCAGGTTTTCGGCAATCACATTTAATTTTATATTCTTTCCTTTCCTCCGGGTATCCGGCATCAGGATGATGCGGGCAAAAATAAATAGCGTTTAAATAGGCATGCTTTTCACCAAGCAAGGTTTCTAACTTGGCATGTATATGAGCCAAATCTTCAAGTGTACAAAGATTTCTTGCAATTACGGGTTGATTTGTCACTACTATCGCTAAATATCCTTTTTCATTTATATACTTGATTGCCTCTCCGGCACCATCTATTAATTCCAATTGATCAACAGTAGATAATAAATCAACTTCCTTTGATATAACTCCATCTCTATCCAAAAAAACAGCCGGTCGCGAATACTTCCAATTTAGTCTGGATACTTTCCCTGAAATAACATCATTACAAACAGTAAAATATCTGTCTGGTGTTCCCATATCTTTGATATATTCCGGTGATATATAACCATATATTCTCAAATCCAGATCTAAGCATTTAGTCAATACATTGCTTTCTATATGTGATTTTACACCTTTCTCAATATATTGCAGTACTTTTGGAGAAAAAATAAAAAGAGCTGCATTTACCAGATTTTTGCTTATAAAGCCCGGTTTATGAGGTTTGTTATAGAACTTTTTTACACGTCCGTTATCATCAACGTCCACAATATCTGAATCATAAGGATGATCGTTCGGATGTACAAGTAATGTTGCATCAGATTGATTTACATAATGATAATTCAACATCCTTTCCATGTCAATATCCATCACAGTATCACCGTAAAACACAAAAAAATCTTCTTTTAAATCTTCGGTCAAATACGCCAGCGCTCCGGCAGTTCCCAATGCTTGTATCTCTTTATAGTATTTAATTTTAACACTCCATTTCGAACCATTACCAAAATACTTTTCAATTTGTTCCCCCAAATGACCAATTATAAATATGAAATCTGTAAAACCATATCGCTTTGCCAATTCAATTTGGTATTCAATAACGGGTTTACCGTTAACCGGAATCATAGCTTTTGGAATTTCATTGGCAATTGATGCAATCCTCGTTCCTTTACCTCCAGCAATAATAACTATTTTCATTTTCCAAGTGCTCTTTGAATTGCGATACGTACAGATTCGTTAGAATTAATCCTTGCTTCCCAACCCAAACTATTAATTTTATTTAAATTATATTTGAATTCAGGCACATCGCCAACCCACCCGCGATCTCCACCGGTATATTTTATAGTTGATTTCAGTTCCATTTCTTCAATCACCATCTGTGCTATTTCTTTGACTTTTGTTCTGGTATAAGATCCTAAGTTATAAACATTGAATTGTTCATGAGAATTATTGCAAACAAAAATAATTCCCTCCACTAAGTCTTTGACATATAAATAAGGCTTATTCTGTTCTCCATTACCCAGCACTGTAAGCTCACGTGGATTGGCATTTAGCTTATGAATAAAATCGTAAATAACACCATGAGTAAAACGTTCGCCAACAACATTTGGAAATCGGGTTATCCATGTCTGGATAGTATAAGTTGCACTGAAGGCACTTATAAATGCTTCACTGGCTAATTTCCCTGCTCCATAGTTTGATACTGGTTGTAAAGGTCCGTAATTTTCAGTTAGTTCATCTGATGTTTCTCCATAAATTGCAGATGTTGAAGCAAAGAATAATTTTTTCACATTAAATTTTTTCATGCATTGCAGAACATTAAAAGTGGTTTTGAAAGTCAAATTGTAATCAACTTCCGGGTCTTTACTCCCTTTCTGTATGTCTGAATTTGCAGCTAAATGAAAAACCATATCAAAAGAGTGATCTTTAAAAATCTGTTGCAATTTGTCAGTATTTAACAGGTCTTCTTTTATGAATAAAAAATTATCCAATTCTATAAGGTGATTTATGTTTTCTAATTTTCCGAGTATCAGATTATCAATTACAACAATATTATGATTTAGAGCCAGCAAAGCATCACATAAATGTGAACCAATAAAACCTGCACCTCCGGTAATAAGTATTTTCATTTGTTTTTTATGTTGTTTATTATATCTTATTGCAATTATTTGATTGATAATGAGTTTATCATTAAAGTTTTCCTGGAGATTCGTCAGCAAGAACTACATAACCTCTAAATTTATTTAGTATTGTTTTTAAATGAATTACTCTGAAAATAAATATAAACTTAACCAAAATCATACCTTAAAGATGGACAATAATGTTACAAAGGAGTATTTTTTATTTTCAAACTTAACAAATTGCCTGACGCTTCTAAGCACTAATTTTAACTTATAAAAAATATACTTTACCCATCCTAAATCCTTACGTATAAATGTGCTTTCCACTTTTAAAAATTCTTTATATCTGTTTACAGAAACGTTTTCAAGATTTACAAATGAAGAATCATGCTTCGTAGTCACAGGCAATATATAAACCAACTTTTTATGTTTGTAAATCAGATTATAATACCATTGGTCTAAAAGATCAAACGAATAATCTTTACAAAATCCTCCAATTGTTTCAATAAAATTCACATTTAACAAAGACATTGAATTAACTGCATTTATTCTTTTTCGGGTATATCCTGTTTCATTTACATCACTTTCGAATCTCATGTTTGGACTAATTCTCTTTGGAGACAATATCCTTCCTTCTGACTCCAGAATCGGTACAATTGCAACCAAATCGGATGAATAATCACTCATAAACAATTTTTGCAATTCTTCGAAATAATTATCGGGAATTTCAGTATCTTGATCAAGCAATAATATCCATTTTTTCCCATTCCTGACAGCTCTTTCTAAAGCAAAATTATATGCTCCGGAAAGTTTTTGATTTTCTTCTGAATTTACTATCAGATATCCCTGGTCTTCTATTTTTTGATTTTTATCATTATTGTATAGAATTATTTCATATTCAACCGATATTTTCTCTAATTTATCTTGTAATGACAAGAAAGTGACACTTCTATTCAGTGAACATTGATATAATACTATGACTATTTCTATTGAGTTATCCATTCATTCTATTAAAAAACACATTTAATTGTTAACAAAATCATCATTTGAACAAAATTTATTTTAACTACTTAACTTGTAATAAAAAGGAACGTATGGAATTCATTATGGCGTTAATCAAAACTTCTTTGGAAGATATTCTTTTTATTAAACCAAAGCATTCCTATAAATACAGTGAACTCTGTTAATAACAATGCTAATGATGCTCCTATTGAAAAATATTTAGGCACTAAATAAAAAACACTTATCAATGCTACAAACGCAGCTACGAAATATGTTTTCAAAAAGTTTTTTTTATCCTTTTCGTTTCCAATAGCAAGTAAACCAAACTGCCCTAAAACTCCTCCTGAAGCAATAAATAATGGTGCTATCGACATTATTCTAAAAATGATTTCGGTTCCTTCATAATCTTTCCCCAGAAAATGCATAATAGTCGAAGAAAAAAAGAAAAGAAAAATAAATAGTATTATCATAATCCCGATAACAAATATAAGGATTTTTTTTGTCAGGTCTAACGAGTTTTTGGGGGAAGATAAACTCATTGAACTTATTTTTGGATAAAAAGCCTGTGAAATAGGGGTAAATATCAGAAAACAAAAGCCGCGCATAATTTTCTCAGATGCCGCATATTTTCCAACTTCAGCAGGAGTGGAATAATAACCAAGAATAATAACAAATAGCGCGGTATAAACGCTAGTTGCAGCATTTGATAAAAAAATAGGATATGCCACCTTCAGTTCTTCTTTAATTTCGTTTTTTATAATTGTAAACCAATTTGTAATAATTTTTATATATAATAAAACTCCTAATGTAATAACACTACCTAATATATAAACAAATGATTGAATTAAAGCAGCTACGTTATAATCATTAGAAGATTTGACAAATATAAATGTTAACGGTAATATCAAAAATTTTGAAATAATATTTATGATTGAAATAATTCGAATTTTACCAAGTCCTTGAAAGAGCCACACAAAAGAAAATGTATTTGCAACAACCATTAAAAACATTATAAGTAATGTTGTTGAATAAATTTTAAATCTTGGTATTAGAAATGCAAAAATCAATAAAATTAAAAAACTAATAAATAACAAACCTATTTTAGCCCATAAAGTTGCTGAAAATATTTTATTTAATTCCTCAGAATTGTTCTTTGCCAGAGCGATTTTTTTTGTGGCACTCAAGTTAAATCCAAAATCTACCAAAAGCATCAGATATTGATTTACGGATAGTGAAAATCCAATATATCCAAATTTTTCTGCCCCTAATACAATCATCAAATATGGAAAGACAATTAAAGGTGCTACATAATTTAATCCTTGTAACGCCATTAAGTAAACCACATCTTTTATTTCTCGCTTATTGTCAGTCATTTTATTTGTAAAATACTTAATCAAATTATCTTCACATGCATCAATGCATGTTGTATAGTTTTAAAATTCAATGTTTTTGTAATTAATCAATTCTTTATTTGTTAATAGTGTTAATCAATAACTCTATTCATTTCAAGCGAATTAAGTAATGTGGCAAATATAATGTTGTATTTGAAAACGCTTACCTCAACATTTCCTGGTTCTCAAGTTTATATTTTCTTAGGTTCAAGCAACTTAGTGCCTTTGCGTTCAGAATATTGTATTAGATTTTTTTTTATAATAAATTATTCCATTTACTGATCAATTAGCAATAATTTCTTGAAAGAATATAATGTTCTGTTCTTTTGAATTTAAAATGAGACATTTAATTGTTCCAATTACTTTGATTCCAATTGACTTCCATTTTAAGTATTGATTTGCAAAATGTATTATAAGTAGAACTTTCCTCCGGTTTTGTATTAATAATAGAGAACTGAATTTATAATTAAATAATTGAAATACAGCAAAAAACCCCATATTTAAATTAGATTAATTTCATGGAAATCAGTACCTTTATATATTACGCCACTAATTTATAATGTATGATATTCACTGAAATTAACTTATTAATATTGATTATTAAACAGACCTTCAACAAGAGAACATAACTCAATAAATGGACACATAACTTTTTAAATGAGATTTTTATGTTGTAAATATTATCCCCAATCGTAACAACCTTAAACAAATAGGTAGATATAGCGATTATGGAGGACAAAGATTCGGTAATTGGTTTAAACAAAAGTTTAATTTTTGAAATTCAATCGAGATCTCACTACTGCTTATTTTGGTAAATGTATTTTATTGCATTTGATCCTAATCATATTGATAAATCTGGTTTGAAGGCAGCTTAACTGGCAAGTTATTTGTCTGGTTCTGATCAGGTAGTCAAGAAAGTACTTAAGATTTCAAAGATTGCTGTTAATGATTTTGATCTTCAAGAGGCCTTTTATTTGGAAGCATTTCAAACTGTTCCTTCAAAGACATTAAAGGTGTCAGCATGAACTTAATCAATTGGTACGCACAAATTATATGTTCCAGAAAAGAAGAACTCCAAAAAATATCTTCTATAGTTGTAGCAGATGCCTGTTTCTCAAAAATAAAGTTAGTGAATCCACTTATAAATGAAGGATTTAATGTGTTAAGTAAATAAAGAAACGATGCTCATTTACACTATAAAATCACAGGTGAATACGCTGGATCAGGCATACCTTGATAGTATGCATTAAAAATTAAACTTGACAATCTGGAAATGGACATTTTTACTGAGTCCCAATTTTCTGAAGATATACCAGCATTTTCTGCTTTAGTAAATTCAAAATCATTAAAGAGAGATATTCTTGTAATTGTTGATCGAAAAACAGATCTAAAAGGAAAAATAACACAACGACTGATTATTTCAACTGATATAAATATGTATCCATTAGAGGTTTTAGAGTGTTATTATTGTAGATTTCAGATGGAGTTTAATCTCAGAGTTGCCAAACAGGCTGCGGGATTAAATCAAAGTAAGCCAGAGATTTAAATAAACTCTATTTTCACTTTAATACTTTGCTTACAACATTTAATATAGTTGAAGCTATACACCTATAAGTTGAAAATTATCGAAATAAAACATTTTTCTGTTTCAGACTATAAAGTACTGTATCATAATACATTTAAGTTGAACCGATTTATCAAGGCTTTCGGCATTAAACCGAATGTCATTAAAAGTCATCACCATTTCAAAGATCTACTTTATTCCGGCATTAAAGCCGCTAAATATTATTTTTTTTCTACCCTAACTATTGTTTTAAAAAAAAAATTACAGCATTCGAATTGGTTTTGTATTATACATTGTTGACAGTTAGTTTTTTATTCATCCAGTATGGAATGTGACTTAATATTAAAATCTGAATAAGAAAAGAAATTGTTGTAAAAGTAGTTTCGTTCATAAACTGAGTAAACAATGCCGTAAAAAGTATTGAATAAGTTACAATCATTGGATTGTCTTTTTTTAATGCTTTTTTATAGATGTAGCCATAAAAAAAACCAATAAATAATGCAAAGTAAAATATACCCATAAATCCAAAATCCTTGAAATATGGATATAATGTAGTATAAACATTTGTATAAATGTTTTTATTTTTATTCACAACAACAAATTTCAAAATCGGATTCTGGGGTTTTCTGTTCGTAAGTCCGGTTTTATAAGCTACAGCATCGAAAAATCTTAAAGAATTCTGTCCGAAATATTCAGATGAATTGGGTTGAATGGTTTCAAAAGCCGGCATTCCAGCTAATACATAAAGCGTGAATAAATCATAATGCTTACTGTTTTTCAGTTCTACTTTGTTTGAACGTAAAATTTGAAAATATGTAAAAAAAACAAATAATGCTGCTAATGAAATTAATATAGTTTTTGTTTTGATTTTGTTTTTAAAAAACAAAACTATAATTGTAGCAACAAAAATGTTCAGGAATGCCATTTTTGACATAATCAGAAATGCCCAACTTATATTTACAAAAAGCAGAAATATTAATATCCAGATTCGTTTCTTTTTAAAATGCAGCAATTCAATTATGTATGCAACAAGCCATAAAGGAGCAAAATAGTTCTTTGAAGTACCTTCTTGTAATCCTTTAATATTTCCTTGTGCTACACTTCTTAAATTTATGAAAATATTATTTAACAATCCTAATTCGCTCAACAAATTGTATATATACCATAACATATAGGGAAATGTTATAAGTGTAATAAAAAAATAAAAATTCCGAAAACTCAGGTTTGGGTCCTCAGTATTATTCGATTTTTGAAATATACTTTGAGTAAATAGCGAAGATAAAGTAAATATACCCACCCAAATCGAGATTCCTGTATAAAACTGGCCTTTTAAAGGAAATAAATTATGTGGGTAGAGATTATAGGCAAGTACACATAACAACCAAAGAGCCGAAACTAATGTTGCGGGTGCAAATATATTTTTAGAGGTACGTAAACTTAATAATAAAGATATTGATGTAATGATTATTGCATATATCATGAAGTATTACTTTTTAAATATTCTCTCTTATTTGTTTAAGTTACTATTAAAACGAATAAAATGTATAGATGACTTCAATAGAAAATAAATATCCAGGAAAAATGTAAATTCCGGATTTTTATTCTTCTGCTCTTTTCAACAAATAGGGCATTAACAATATGGAAGATGTACGGGTGATAAAATTTGATAAAGTAAAATATATCAGATTCTGAAACACTTCAATTTTATTTTATTCACAATTCGTTATGTTATCCACTAAAAATCTTATAAAGTGCGATTATTCATATTTAGCCATTTTATCTTCGATAGTCACATCCTCACGGGAACTTTGTATCTTGATATACGTCATCATGTTTTCGGCACCGGCTTCATAACAGGCATCCTGTGCCAGTTTTACGACTTTCATGATTTCATCATAAGTTCCTTCCATTACTGTTTCGAAAGGGGTAACTTTGTATTTCAGTCCTGAACCGGCAATTACTTCTATGGCTTTATCTACTAATGCATAGGGATGAATGGTTTTTGAAGTGGGTAAAACCTGTAATGCGATATTTACTGTTTTTGGCATCTTATTGTATTGTTTGAAATCTATGATTATGAAACGATGAATGCTATTAAAAATTGTGCTCGTAGTGTAAAAAATATATATTTTATTCTTATTGCCGGAATTCATTGGAATAAAATAAAAAACCCGAAATCTCTTTCGGGTTTTTGTATTATAAAATCTGTCGGAAATTATTCAGCAGCTTTTTCTGTGGCTGGTGCTTCAGCAGGAGTTTCAGCAGGAGTTTCAACAACTGCAGCTGCTATAGTTGCAGCAATTGCATCCGCTTTTTTCTTAGCTACTTCAGCAGCTTTTGCTTTGTTTACTTCACTTTCAGCTTTAAAACGGGCTTTTAAGTCAGCTTGTTTTTCAGCAACCAATTGTTCTTTTGTTTTAGACACATTCGATTCTTTGGTAGCTTTCCATGCTTCGAAGCGTACATCGGCTTCTGCTTCATCAAATGCACCTTTTTTTGCTCCTTCAAGCAAGTGCTTTTTCAACAATACACCTTCGTTTGAAAGAATATTGCGGGTAGTGTCGGTAGGTTGTGCACCTGTTTGTAACCAATACAATGCTCTGTCGAATTTCAGGTCGACGGTTGCAGGATTGGTGTTTGGGTTATAAGAACCGATACGTTCGATAAATTTGCCATCACGTGGCGCTTTGCTGTCAGTGATCACGATATGATAATATGCATATCCTTTACGACCGTGACGTTGCAATCTGATTTTTACGGGCATTTTTTTGTTTATTAAATGATTATACCTAATGCTTTTTCTCGAAAAGCGCTGCAAAGATAGTGAATTTATTTGAATAAGGAAAGTGTGGAAATAAGAATCTTATTAATTACAATATACCCAGGCAGTTTCAAAGCGTTTGTCAGTTTTACGGAGGTTTTCCATATACTGAATTGCCTTTTTACGATCGGAGAATGATTGAATGGCAACCCTGTAAGTTTTGGCAGGAACTAAAACGTGTGCACACTTGAAATCTGCGGTTCGTAGTTCGTTGCAAAATTTCTCGGCTGCAATCTGATTTGGAAGGCTGGCAACAATAACATGATAATTGTCCGAATCCTTTGTTATTGTCGTTGTTGAAGTATTTACTTCTCTGGTTAATGTCTTTGTAACAACAGGAGGTTGAATTGAATTATAAAAAACAGATGTTGCTAAATTGGCATTATGGAGTTGTCGCATATCATTTACGTGAGGTGAAACAGCGAATAATCCTACAACAAGCATAGCTACAGCCGCATATTTAAATATTCTGGTGGAAGGTAGCGAAATTGTAATCCCGGACTTTTCGTCCTGAATTTTACTGCCTTTTTGTGAGATATACAAATTGTTTAATTCGAAATTCCGGGGTAAAAAGCTAACATTGACTTCAGGAGAAAAAATTAAGTCCCCGTGATCGTTCTGATAAAAAGCACCTAAGTTCCCGAATTGGATAAATTTTGCAGAATTGAGTTCCGATTTGAGAATTTCAACCTTCTTTTCGATGGTTTCCATCGCCATCCGGTAGCTGATTTGTTCTGACCGGGCGATTTCAATTGCAAGTAATCCATCTGCGTGATGCATGAGTGGATTAAACCCGATGGTAGAAAGCGGAGGAGTTATATGATCGGATAAAAGCACAGCAGATTCGGTTTGTACTACAAATCCACCTAAGTTCGGCACAACTACATAATCATGTTGTGCTAAAAGTCTTTCAATATGGTTACAGAATTTTTCCACCCCGCAAAAGTAAGTGAAAGGTTTGGTCCCTGAACATTTTCAGGCAAAAAGTTATCAACAAGTTGTTAAACTCAACAAATCGATGTATCTTTGTAACTTTCAATTAAAAAATATGAAAATGAAAAAAACAATTCTGATAACCGGTGGTGCAGGCTTTATCGGTTCACATGTAGTCCGGCTGTTTGTTACTAAATATCCCGATTATAAAATTGTTAATTTAGATGCATTAACTTATGCCGGAAATCTTGAAAACCTGAAAGACGTGGCTGATGCTTCAAATTATACTTTTGTAAAAGGTGACATTACTGACGAAATCTTTATTCCGGAATTGTTCGCAACCTATCAATTTGATGGTGTGGTCCATTTGGCTGCCGAATCGCATGTCGATCGTTCAATTACCGATCCTTTTGCATTTATACGCACCAATGTTTTTGGAACCGCTAATTTATTGAATGCTGCAAAGGAATCCTGGAAAGGAAATATGGAAGGAAAACGTTTTTACCATATTTCAACGGATGAAGTCTATGGTTCATTAGGAAAAGAAGGTTTTTTTACTGAAGAAACTGCTTATGATCCACGGAGTCCTTATTCGGCATCAAAAGCGAGTTCCGACCATTTTGTCCGTGCATTTTATCATACCTACGGATTGCCGGTAGTGGTTTCAAATTGTTCGAACAACTATGGCGCAAATCATTTTCCCGAAAAACTGATTCCTCTGTCAATCAATAATATTAAGCACAATAAACCTATTCCAATTTATGGTAAAGGTGATAATGTCAGAGACTGGTTATTTGTAAACGATCATGCAAGGGCAATTGACACTATTTTTCACAATGGGGTAATTGGTGAAACCTATAATATCGGTGGTAACAACGAGTGGACCAATATCGAACTGATCCGTGAGTTATGCAAAATAATGGATAAAAAGTTAGGACGTGCAGCAGGAGAATCGGCTAAACTGATCACTTTTGTAAAAGACCGTGCCGGACATGATTTGCGTTACGCTATTGACTCTACTAAATTGCAACGGGAATTGGGCTGGAAGCCATCGCTCCAATTCGAGGAAGGACTTGAAAAGACTGTCGACTGGTACCTGGCCAATCAGGAATGGATGGACAATATTATAAACGGAGATTATCAGAAGTATTACGAAAAACAATATACCGAAAGATAAAAGGATTTACTATTTTTTCATTTACTATTTTTTTCTCATTTCTCATTTCTCATTCCTCATATAATGAAACTATCACTAGGTTTTTGAGATTAGTTAATTCGAACTTTATGACTTTTTGCTTATTAAATTGTCGATTTCTTTCTACTATATGTGAGTGTTGATCATTTTAAAATAATAAGCGAATAAGGGTGGGGTGTGAGGTGTTTGGTCTTCTATTAAGAGTGAAAAAACAAAAATAAGGTTTTGAAAATAAGATATATTTTA
>Ga0302265_1000028_pt1 | contig 86092 bp, 133 predicted proteins | sample III_Bog_E1_1_FD_194556 | JGI IMG/M metagenome (GOLD analysis project Ga0302265, IMG submission 194556) | Peat permafrost microbial communities from Stordalen Mire near Abisko, Sweden - III_Bog_E1_1 | ecosystem: Environmental > Terrestrial > Soil > Wetlands > Peat | place: Sweden: Abisko...
TGCCGCCGTTCGGGCCGCCGCTGATGCCCACAAAGTAAAGCAAGAAGAAATCTTTGTGCTCTATCTCCAGGATGAGGTTTAGCCATGCAAACAATCGTAAGAATTAAGTTCGGCAGTCATCTTTACGGCACTAGTACGCCTGAGTCAGATACTGACTATATGTCAGTCCATCTTCCATCTGCGCGTGAGATTTTACTGCAGCAAGTAGCAGATTCACTCGGTAATGATCGAAAGAACGCACGCGGCCAAAAGAACGCACCTACTGACACTGATGACGAGAGCTACAGTCTGCAGCGTTACTTGCAGCTTCTTGCCGAGGGCCAGACTGTCGCGCTTGACATGCTATTCGCCCCGTCTCTCGAGCTCGCTTCGCCACTGTGGCGCACTATCCAAGCTAACAAAGACAAGCTCATCACTAAGAAGAGCGCGGCGTTCGTCGGCTACTGTCGTACTCAAGCCAATAAATACGGTATCAAAGGTTCACGTGTCGCAGCAGCTCGTGCGGCAATGGAGTTCTTTGAGCACGCTGTAAGGCAGTCATTTACGCCTAGTACAGACCAAGTACTGCGCTACGCGGAGTCTTTGAAAGTGCTTTGTACTGATGAGCACACTAAGATAGTCGAGCAGAACACATACTTCCCAGATGGTAGTGGCAAAGAAGAGCGGTTCTTCGAGTGCTGCAACCGTAAAGTGCCATTCAAGGCTTCCATCAAGACTGCTTACGAGATGTACAAGCACGTCTTTGACGAGTATGGAGCGCGGGCACTTGCCGCTGAGAAAGGCGAGGGAGTCGACTGGAAAGCACTAAGTCATGCCGTACGTGTAGGCCATGAGGCCCTAGAACTTCTGCAGACTGGCCTGATTACTTTCCCACTGCCTAATGCTGCAGACGTTCTTCACATCAAACAGGGCAAGGTAGTCTACCCTGTTGTAGCGCAGATGATAGAAGACTTACTTGTACGGGTAGAGGCAGCAGAGAAGATTAGCGTGCTGCGCACTGAACCTGATTGGGAGTGGATCAATGGGCTAGTAGCCTGGGAATACGGGACGCTAGCACATGACTGGGTGGCGGAACGCGTGCGCATAGCTGCTGGGCGCTCAGTGACAGTCGCGGATAGACTGGCGTTAAAAGGAAGACTATGAACTAATCGACGCCGCAGAAGAGACTATTGCAGCTCTTGAGCAGTTGGAAGCCGTTCTCCGCCAAGTGCTGCTTCGATACTCCACAGCCACACACTGTGTGTCTAGGCGTAGGAGTAGTAACTGCTGTACAGCAGGACTCTAGCTTTGTGTTTGAGAACGCGAGCACACACCAAGTAACTTTCGTCCAAGAGCCTTTACCGCAGTTTGTCACTTGGCAAGGTATGATGGCCGAAGTGACTTTGCATTTTGACGAGGGAACTCACAACCCGTCGCGTAGAAGCGCGGCGTGTGATAACAGGAGGCAGTAAATAAATGCCAGACGTCGTCGTGTACTAAGAGCCAAACGTGAGCGGCGTATAGTTCAACGAGTGCTGAAGATTGTGGTTAAAGAGTCAGCATGAACTCCCGTCAACGACGTAAGTTACGAAGACACATAGAGCATTATTTGGCTAAATGGGCGAAGAGTGTAGAAACTCAGATAGGCAGCTTCTTCGCTGTGCAATACAAGGAGCTATAACGATGTTCAAGATTGTGAACACAGACAACTTTGGGAGCGACTATCCTGATGAGTCATTTATTCCACTGGCATTTTGGAAGAGAGAAAGCGCTCAGCGTGTAGCAGATGTCATTAATGCAGAGCTTTGTAACGATGAGAATGCTCCACGGTTTTGGAAAGTAGAACCAGCTGAGTACAGGCTCCAGCCGGGGTTTGAGCCATGAACTCCCATCAACGACGTAAACTGCGACGTTATCAAGTCAATCAAGGGAGCCACCTAAATGATCGGCAATGACTTTGTTACGACCATCGCGCTGAAGAGCAAGCGCTGCTCAGAATGTGGAGCAGCAATACCCAAAGGATCTGAGTACAAAGAGTCGCGGCACAAAAAGACTGGCAAGGTGACTAAAGTGCTTTGCATGAATGAGGACTGCCGACTGACATTTGACGACCGCATTTGGCAGGAGTTTGCGAGGAGGAATAGACATTGAGAACCTTGATACTAGTTGATCGGCCAAGAGAGATACCCAGTTATATGGAGCTAGAAGACCGCTACAGCATGTCTACGCGTTTAGCTACTAGGCCCAATGGAGACGTGCTACAGTTCATGCTCATTGAGAAGGGCGATGCATGGTTACAGCGCTTATGTGGGCAGATATTCGATACTGTGGAAGGATTGGAGCGCTTGACGCCAGAGCAGCGTGATCTCGTCAAGTTAACGATGAGGAGGATAGATGCGTAAGTTGCTAGTAGTATTGTGCGTAGTAGCACTACAGTACATAGGTATTGACGAGGTCAAACCGGCCTTGCCACCTGTCGTGTACACAGCTCCAGTGGCTACTAAGGAGTCAGTAAGACCAGCGCTATCTGCACCAGTTTACGTAACTATGCTGCCAAGCACTAAGCAGCCAGAACGTTCTGCATTAGAGCCACGCTTACGGAAGAGATCCGTACGATGAAAGTAGTCAATCGCGCTGACTTTCTAAAGCTGCCAGAAAGCACAGTTTATGCCAAAGGCAAGCCATGGTACTTTAATGACATCAATGTGAAGCATGATACGACTACTTCTGGTAATGACTGGTGGTTCATGGACTTCTGTTGGCCTGATACCGAGAAAGGCGACTTGGAGTCTTGTACGAACGTGTTGGAAGACTCGTTGAATAACGGCACGAGCTTTCCAATGATCAATGCAGTATGCCGCAATGGTATACATGACTCAGAGGACCTGTTTCTCATATTCGAGAAGCCTGACTTGGACCGGCTTATTGCTGTGTTCCAGAAAGCGAAGGAGCTATGACATTCAAAGAGTGGTGGCAGCGCCATGAAAAAGTATGCAGTACGTCTATCAAAGCTACTGCAGAGCAAGCTTACAAAGCAGGCGCTGATAATCGTTATCCAACAGCCGCGGCATATGAGGCAGTTTGCGCTGCGCTCCATCGTAGAGAAGATGAGCTGCAAGCATTAAGAGTAGAACCAAAGTTCACAGCTCAGCAAGTACTCAGTATTATGGCCGACTGCCTAAAGAAGCCTGGTAATGTTCTAGATAACTTCGAGCAAGCTTTGCAGCCAAAGACTCCTGAAGACAGCGTAAAAGTTGTTTCGGGGTGTCATCCGAATGAATTTGCTTGGGTAGTCGAAAAGAACGGGGTAGAAATATCGTGGTTTACAGACAAACACATTGCAGAAACTTTACGAATTGGCTTAATCGCGCAGTTGAAAGAGGCGAAGAAATGAGCGAAATACTAAATGCAGAAGAATGGCTCTGTAAAGAGTGTAATACGGTGTTCCCCGGTCCACCGCAGGCGGGCGTATATTGCATAATCTGCCCGAAGTGTGGAGGTGTTACTGGGCCCCGTGACCGCATTGAATACGAGCTGAACTTGGCTGCATTGACGGACAAGCTGCGTCAAGCTACCGAAGAAAATAGAAAACTCGCCGAGCGTCCAACTATTGACGCTTGGACTGCAGCATGTAGAGCGCTCGACCGTAAGAACGACGAAATGAAAACGCGGTTTACAGTAGAGCAAGTTCGGGTGGCTATATCAAATACACTGTGTGCACACAAGTTCTTGCACGACTTAACCATACTTGGTATTGAGAAGCTGTGCAATGCTGTTTGTGCTAAACTGGCAAAAGAGCAGTACACTACTCGGCCCAATACAGTGCTTGGTGGCACAGACATTTTGCTCGACGGTGAGCTGATCGCCACACTCAGCCCGAAGTGCAAAGTAACACCAGAGGAGTTTATTAGGAGAGTAAAGTGACTTGTTTTGATGAAGATCCTAAGGACGAAAAGCCTTCAGGTCCATGTCCTATACCAAGCTGTGAAGGTAGTGTAACGTTCAACGAAGAAGAGCAGGTATGGGAGTGTGATACTTGTGAGTTCTTTATCCCAAAGGAGGATTAGGCGTGAAGTGCACAGCAGTAGGACTTGTCACGACTGAAGATGGTGTGCAAAGTGTTGCGTGCCAGCTAAACCAAGGCCATGGTGAGTGTCACCAAAGCGGTAGTATTGAGGGGCTTGTGCACTGGACACCACCTGCATGCCCAATACAGGGCATACGAACAGTCTGTGATGGAACGCAGCCAAGCAATATGCAACAGTGTGCAAAGCACTGGAAGCTGAACAATTGCGCATGACTGCCGCAAGTATAGCACTAGACCTTCTTCCCGAAGTGCTCTATCGTCAGCGGATGTTCCAAGTATTTAAGGACGCGAGTTTTATGGTAGAGATACTCAACGAGACTAAAAGGAAGATGCGAGATGACCTGGGAATCTTCTGGAACACTTATCGGCAGTCGAAGAAGCAACGCTTATGGCGATGTAGAAATAATCAGTGAAGCGGCGAGTCCAGCTTGTGCAGATCTCATTTGTCGGGCGCATAATCGTGAGATTGAAGAACTTCTAAAGCCTCGTCCTGAAGAAGGCGTTCCATATGTGCCAGCAAGGCCGTTTTTTAGGCCATATGCTTATAGAGCAGATCTCAGATCCAGTTCGACAGACGACAGGAGACATAGATGAGACATGACTGTATAGTAGCCAAGTTCAAAGTTGGCGACAGAGTCCACTTCCCGTATGGTCGCAAGATTGGAACTATTACGCATGTCGAAGCACAAGTTATAGACCATCAAGATGGTCACTGTAAAGTGTTTATCCAGTTCTTGTACCGTATTACAAGCTATGAATGTGGAGAGAATCAGGTGAAGAAGGTGCGCCCAAGCTTTAGGAAGCCTCCATACAAGCCGAGCTACGCATTATGAATCATGACCGCGCGGCCCTTGGGTGTATAATTGGACTAGTGGCGTTTTTCGTATTCTGCTTCCTAAAATTGTTTGGAGTGGACTAGCGTGCACAATGACAACATAGGCGGCTTCACTAAAGCCAGAGAGATAAAGTGCCCGGCATGTGGACGTACATCAAGCGCAGAACTTTGGCGCGATGTAGACGTGCCTTGCGAAGTATGCGACGATCACGCAGGAACAGAGTGCCCGGTTTGTAAGTACTCATTTGACTGTGTATGGGACCTAGAAAGGTTTGAGCAATGACACTAAGTATCTTGTGGACCTGCGTGATTGTAGCGGCCATTCTCGGTTTTATAATTGGCTCAATGCTAGGTCGTGTATCAAGACGTGAGCGTTATGCACTTGAGGCAATGCGAGTGCTGTTAGCGCGACCAGATGGGCACGATCTTAACGTGCCTATGATTGCATTTGAAATAGCTCGCAACATGATGCAGGAGGAGCTGAAGTGAAGAAGTGCTTTAGACTTGAAGTAAGTTGTGGTGAGCAGTTCTACTATGCGGCCAAAACAGCTGAACAAGCTTTGAAAGCATACGCAGATGACTATCCAGGTGAAGCTGCGCTTGCTTATGAGATGTCAGAAGCTGAGATGCTAGTGGGTAAGGTTAGCGTAAAAGATACCGACCAAGAGCTTGATGGTACTGTCACAGCACTCAAAGCATTATTTGATGCGGCAGGTACTGGCACAACACTGCTCTGCTCTACTGCATTCTAAGGAGAACGACCATGCCCAAAAAATTGCGTTTTCGTAAGCTCGACGGAAAGTTCAGCCATGATGGTACTTGCATAGTCAACACAGTAAGCGGCGAGGCTATTCCTGCTGATGAGCCGATCTTCATTTTACGTGGCAGAGATACGAGAGCACTAGCGGCCCTTGTGTCGTACAAGTATGACTGCGTAGTGACGGGGTGTAATCAGCTGCACCTTGACGGAATTGAGCAGGCTGTTCGTAAGTTTAAGTGGTTTAAAGAGCAGTCTCCTGAGCGAATGAAGCAGCCCGGCGTGACGCGGCACCTGCGGTTAGAAGAAGTCTCCGATCCAACTTGTGAGCATGCACACCCAGCTCGCCGTCGATTGGCTGAAGGTGCAGGCAGCCCAGTGGTGACATACTGTGCAGATTGTGGGGTAATGCTTGATGCGAGTTGATTTTGAACTGTCGCATATTAGGCATAATCTAGTATCATCTGCGGCATTTGTTGTTGCCGCCTTTGTCAAATACGGTGATGCTGACTGCGCAGCTGGTGCGGCTAGAAGCTTAGCCCATAGAGTGTTCGAGTGGGTACCGGAGTTACGAGGATGACCACTGACATAGTGTTGAACATTAAGCTAGACGAGCTGCAGTGGATGTACGTGGAGTTTGCCTCTGGAGCCATTAAGAAAAACATTCAAGAAGGCGATGCAATTAAGGCTGCTAATAACGCGGCCAGTTTGGCTCATACTATTCTGAAATGGGCCCCGGAGGTGCGTTATGCGGATTAATTGGACCCGCGCGATCTGCGCAGCTTTCTTCTTTGTAGAGCTTGGTAACTACTTCGGGTGGGACCATGTAGCAGATAAGTCAGCCGAAGAAGTCATTGCTACTGGAATCTGTTTTCTTTTGATTAGCCTATCAGTGGAGCTAGAGAAGTGAAACGCACCCCACTCGGCAAGCAAGTTCATGATAAGCAGAGCCTGACGATAGATGTGCTAGGGCGCAAGCCCGCCGTTACTAAGCAGCTCTTTGACCGCCACCAGCCCATTGCAGGAGTACGAGGCGCATCGTGCACAAAGGGCAAGCACACCACGTGCTTTAAACTGAGTTGTAGCTGTGAGTGTCATGGAGGCGCTTTATGAATGGTAGTGCTAATGCAGAGCGCTGGCCGTGCCCTACTTGTGGTGCTGCAGTAGGAGAGCACTGCGTACATGCACATGGTTCTTATTATGTTTGGGCACATCCAGCACGGTTGCTTGTGCAAGATAAGAATCTAGGGTGTAAGCTTCTAAAGTTGCTGGACGAAAAAGCCCGTCCTGGCTGGCGGCCTTCATCACATTGTAGAGCCAGCCGCCACACGGCATGCCACGGGCTTACCGCGCGTAACCACGGTCTTCCCGGACTGCCTTGCACCTGCTCATGCTACAAGGAGAAACGAAATGAAACAAGCTGAAGAGATTCTGAATCGTTGGCGGACTACACGGAATGTCACAGAGAGCGGCGCACTATTCACTGCGGTAGAAGAGCTCCGGAAGGTATTTAATGCCGGGCAGCAATGCATTGAGATGTATCAGCATCCATTCGCGCAGATAGCGCACTCACGGTGTAAACTCGACGCGGGCCATGAAGGTATGCACAACTCCGGGACGTATAGGTGGCTTAATATGCCACACCCAGCCGCTGTTGAGATGCCCGAGATGTGCTCCAGTAAGGCAGCGGATGGCGCGACTGCCTGTGACTACACAAAAGGTCACACTGGCCCACATCGCAATGTACAAGCCTACAAAGAGTGGAAAGGGAGTACAGTGATGGCAGAAGAATTCTTGCGAGTGAGGGATCTTAAAGAAGTAGCCAAGCTGCGCAGCGCCATCAACGGCGCGGTGTTGGAGAACGACCGGCTGCGCGAAGAGCTACATCGGATTGATGAAGTGCTTACGAAGACTACGAACATGAGTCGTATGGACGCCATCAATGAACTAGTGATGGAGCTTACTGAAGTGAAGCACGCGCTGGGCAGGTTCGCCATTGAACCGGCTTCGCAAGGCGTGGCTATGGTGGTGGGTCGTGTCAACGCGTTGGAGGCTGAGCTGGCCAAGCGCCCACCGGCTGTGGAGCCAATCCCGCTGGAAGAATTGGAGTACATGGCGACCACGGTGCGCAGCTTCTATGAGACGCACGGCTGCCGGGCCGCGTGGATGCAAGAAAAAATGGCAGAGGCACTGGAAGACGGTGGCAAGCTGCTGCGCCTGTTCAACGACGTGGAGCTGACCAAGCGTCTTCTGTCTGTGGCGGGCACGCCGTTGTCAGTCCTTATGACGCTACAGACGGAGGACAAATGAACATAACCATCAAGTGCAGTAAGTGCGGTACTGAGAACGAAATCACCAGTGCCCTAGCGGCTCCCATGGTGGAGGCCGTCAGGGCAGAGATGCAGGCCGAGATCACGGAGGCCAATGCGGCGAAGGAAGAAGCTTTTCAGCTCATAGAGCGCCGGGTACATGATTTGGACTCTGACGTAGCGGCCAAAGTAGCTTCTGCTAAAACGGAGATCGAGCGCAAGGCCCGTACGGATGCTAAAGCCGCTATGGAAGCCGACTTTGCCGCTGAGCAAGACCACGCGGTACGCGCACAGCAGGAGGCGGAGGAACTACGCGCTAAGCTCACCGTCGCCCAAGCCGCGCAAGCTGAGGCGCTGAAAAAGGAACGCCTGCTGGCGGACCGCGAGCGTGAGTTGGAGCTAACAGTGCAGCGGGGCATAGGCGACGGCATAGAGCTAGCCCGCTGCCAAGCACAGCAGGCAGCCGAAGACGCCCAGCGGCTTAAACTGCTGGAGCGAGACACAGTGATTGAAGGACTGCAGAAGAAGATAGCTGAACTGGCGCAGCGTGCAGAGCAGGGCAGCCAGCAACTACAGGGCGAAGTGCAGGAGCTAGACATTGAGCAGGCGCTGCGTGCCAAGTTCCCACAGGACACAGTGACCGAGGTTGGCAAGGGCGTAAATGGAGCAGACGTCGTGCATCATGTATTTGCACCTGACGGCAGTGAATGCGGGCTGATCTTGATAGAGTCCAAGCGAACGAAAACTTTCAGCGCACCGTGGCTTGCAAAGCTGCGGCAGGACGGACGTGCCTCACACGCTGACATTTTGGTGCTGGTCACCACAGCACTGCCCAAAGAGATCAGCACGTTTGACGAAGTGGATGGGGTGTGGGTCACTTCGCCGGAGTACGCTCTGCCATTGATGGCCATACTGCGTGAGGCTTTGCTTCGCGTTCACGCGGCCAAGCTGGTCCAAGAGGGCGTGGCTACTAAGTCCGAAGTCTGCTACGCGTACCTGACTGGGCCACGATTCAAGCAGCGTGTGGAGGCGGTTGTAGAGGCCTTCAAGACGCTGGGCGATGAGCTGGACAAGGAGAGGCGTAGTATGACGAAGCAGTGGGCCAAGCGCGCCGAACTGCACGAGCGGGCGCTGCTAGGCACCGCTGGGTTGGTGGGCGACCTGCAGGGCATGAGCGCAGCGCTGCCCGCTGTGGCCGGACTGGAGTTGGAGTAGTGGAGTACCACCCCAGTAACGTCAACCAGACTAGGGACGACTTTCTAACCAGACCTTTAGAAGTCACTGACTTGCGACTGTGGGACAACAAAACGTCTGCGGACATTCTTGCAGACGTCAACATACTGCTAACTGGCACGTGGACCGCCGAGTCTGAGTGGATGCCGGGCAGCGTGCTGATTCCCATGTCCACGTACACACTGCTGTGGGGATGTCCAGTTGTTAGGCTGCTGCTGCGCAAGCGTCGTACACGGCGGCCTAAACGGTTCACGAGGAAAGCATGAAACCTCACAAGCACTGCCCACGCTGTCCACGGTACGGCGCTATGCCGGGCCACAACTGCTTAGGAAGTAACGCCCAGACGCTGCAAGCGCCGCACCACGAGCGAACGTTCAAAGGAACATACCAACCCAAGAGGATGATACGATGATCACAATTGAGCAGGCGGACGCGGTTGTGTACAAGGCGCTCTGTGAGCACTACTGGAGTGGCGTTGTGCCCATACCGGATGGTTTCAAGCAGATTCGGCAGTGCGTGCGGGATGAGCTGCGGCGGCTGTCAAACGCGTCCGGAGAAGATCTAAGTAACCGCGTGCGCGATTTGGAGACCACCATTCTGACTCACGTGGCACTGCCGCTACCATCGGCGCGCTGAGGGCAGAGAAAGCCTGCAGTCACAGTCAATGGGCCCAGTGCCTGGACGGCACTATGGAGTGCAGCCTGTGCAAACAGCGGATGTACCCCGACGAGCCACGCGGCGCCCTGTATAACGGTGTGCCCATGACTACCATCTGTAATTCTAACAAGTGGCACGCACTGTGCGGCGACTTGGGCTTGACTGACGACCCCAGTATCACCAGTGTGGCCGACGTGCATATCAAGCTGAACGAGAAACAGGAGCAGTACGCTGCTGAAAAGACCGCCGGGCTGCAGCGGGACTTGACGGCCGCACGACGTATCAGTATCATCAATGCCCAAGCCCGTGAGATAGTCAATCTACGGCAGGAGAGTTGGGCCTTGCAGGGCCGCAATGAGCGTCAGGAGGCCGACATCTGGCGGATGCTTAAAACCATTGAGGAACTGAAGACAGAGGCCGGTGAACCCCGCGTGATCGTGTTCAAGGACCCACGCAACCGCCCGCTCAGAGAATTGGCAGACATGGTGAGGGGGGCCGTACAGAAATGAACCTCAAGGCAGTGCGGCTATGGAACGACACTTGCATGGCAATGGTGGACCACTGCAGCGACATTGGCCTAGCACCGCAAGGTGAGGGCGAGGACACCGAGGCGCTGGCCGGGTTGGAGCTGGCTAAGCGAGTGCTGAAGCTGGAAGCAGAGCTGGCACAGCTACTGAAGGAGAAGGACAGATGAACTTCATACGCCTGACGCTGTCTGCTTTGCGGATACAAGTGTGCCGCCCGTCGTGGACTAGCGAGCGCTGTGTGGACGCGGCGTTTGAGAGGCGCATAGAAAAGCTGCGCGCGCGGAGGAAATAGTGTACAATTATGCCTGCGTGGCTCACAATTGGAATGCGACTACCGCGCCGTACCCATGGTGCGGCAGGAAGCGAAAGGAACACACAATGAGAATCATCATCCTAACAGTGCTGGCACTGGCCAGCATCGCCGCCGTAGCACAGGACGTGGAAGACGTCAAACCCGCCTTGCAGCCTTTGGCCGTACAACAGGCGCGCACACCCACCACTGAGATCCACGCCGCTCTTCTGCAGCCGTTCACCATTCAGCAGGTTGGCATGGCACCCAGTGAAGTCCGTGCGGCGCTACAACCGTGGACCGCCCAGCAGCCAACCGTTACAGAAGCCGAAGTGCGCGGCGCCCTAGAGCCTTGGCTGCGTGTACGCGTACCACGGAAGTAGACCATGGACAGCATACGAGCCACACTGGAAGCGGCGCGCGTCAAGTTTGCGGCGCCGTACGCCTACGATGTAAGCCAGCTTCTGTACGACGCCATCAAAGCATGGCTGCCCACCGCCACGAAGTCTTTGGAGCACAGCCTCGCCACGGTGACGCTGCACATGGACCCTAAACTGCAGGGCGGTGAGTTCCGGGCTTGCACATGCACCGCCAAGGAACTGGAAACAGAAGCCGCTAGTATAGCAGAACCAGCAAAGGAGTAGTTGAAATGGCAGAATTCAAGGATTTGGTGGGAGTAACACTCGCGTCCATAGTGGGCGGTGAAGTGGGAAGCGATCGGATCACCTTTGAGGCTCAAGATGGTCGCACTTGGTGCATGTACCACAGCCAGGATTGCTGCGAAGTAGTTCAGGTTGAGGATATAGCTGGTGATCTGAATGATTTGATTGGAGTGCCAATTACGCAGGCAGAGGAGTCCAGTAATTCAGAAGACCGGAAGCAAGGAGAATCCATGGTGGGTGAGGAGTCATTCACATGGACCTTCTACCGTATAGCTACGGCCAAAGGACTAGTGGTTATCCGTTGGCTTGGAGAATCCAACGGATACTATTCTGAAAGTGTGGACTTTAAGTCGGTGCATGGATGACCCCTACGCCGTTCTGCTCGTGCGCATGACAGACACCGACACCACCATCCGCAAGCGGTTCCATCAGCTTGCCGAACACCAACACCCGGACCGTGACGGGGCCAACGGCAAGCCCGGCCCGCAGTGGTTCGCCATCGCACAGGAAAGGATTAAGAAGGCGTGATTAACCAAGCAGCCGCCCGTCAGTGGGCAGAGGACACATTCGGCATGATGTGCATGGACAAGCATGAGCGGGCCATGCGGTTCTTGGAGGAGGCGTTTGAGGCGGCACAGGCGGCGGGTGTTACCGACAAAGACGCCGTGTGCCTGTGGCGCGTGGTGTACGACAAGCCTGTGGGCGAGTTGGCGCAGGAGATCGGCGGCGCTCTGCTGACGCTGGCCCTGCTGTCTGAAGGCGCTGGGCTGGACATGGAATGGGCTGGCGACACTGAGTTCCTGCGTGCGCGCACCATGCCGCGCGACTACATAAAGGCCCGCCACGCGGTAAAAGTGGCTGCCGGGGTGGCCCGGTAGGCAAACTTGCTATAATGGTGTAGCAGCACTACAAGGAGATGTGCACAAATGAAAATTGAAGAGATCTACGCAATCCCAGTAGATGGAGACGGATGGCGAATTCTGCCAAACGGACACAGACTGAAACTCTCCCACAACGTTTCCGCACCCTATGGAATCAACGAGGCCAGGATCGGCGACGGGGCCAGCATCGGCGACGGGGCCAGGATCGGCAACGGGGCCAGCATCGGCAACGGGGCCAGCATCGGCAACGGGGCCAGCATCGGCAACTGGGCCAGTATCGGCGACGAGGCCATCATCGGCAGCGGGGCCAGCATCGGCGACGAGGCCATCATCGGCAGCGGGGCCAGCATCGGCGCCTGGGCCAGCATCGGCAACTGGGCCAGCATCGGCGACGAGGCCATCGTCGGCAGCGGGGCCAGCATCGGCAACGGGGCCAGCATACCGGTAGACGTGGAATTGAAATTCACACCGCTTGCCGTGCAAGGCACGCGCCATCTTGTAACCAACTGCGCGCCGGGTCAAATTAGTATCGGGTGCCAGTTCTTTACCTTTGCTGAGTTTCTTGCCGCCAGCCCAGAGCAGCGCGCTGCGTACCAGACTGCAGCGGGATACACTCCCACCCAATGCGCAGAATATATCAAAATCGTGGAGTTTGTAATAGCAAATGGTAGTCAGCTGATCTAAGGAGTCTACCATGATCACAGGGATGCTGTGATAAGCTTACTGAGCCCGGAAAGGCGTTTGATTGGTATGCTTTCTGGACGTGAGCTACTACTACACACGGAGTACGGGCCGTACGTACACAGGAGAATGAAACATGACTGAATTGACAGTGGACGAGCTACATGTTAGAGTACAAGACCTCGAGATGGTCTACAAAAGTCATCAGGAGCACTTGGCGGACGACGCGAAAGTCATAGACAGTCTCCGGCAGAAGGTAAAAGCTCTCGAACGCCAGGTGGCAAATGAGAAACACATCAATGATGTGCTATCTAGGCAGTATGCTAAAAAGTCTGAAGAAGTACAGCATATTGCAGCAATTATGCCCTGCACTGTTGTGCAGCCATACAGGGAACTAGTAGAAAATGTTAAGGCGCTTATAAACTCACATGAAGAGCTCCGCCAAACTGCAGTAGAGGCCATAGCTGAGCGCGACATGTGGAAGAACTACGCCTTCGATGGCGACTGCGGCGGCGGTAGTGATGGCAGTGTTCTACCCTATCCAGAGCGCTCAATGCCTAATAGACGGAAGACAGCTATTGAGAGAGGCTTTGAGAAGATTGAGAAACTGCAAGCTAAGCTAGACCATGCAAATGCGCACAATGAGTTTCTCACTAGCAGCCTTCAAGCTACAAAGGCAAAGCTGAGCATAGCCGATGGCGTGCTTAACTGGCCGCCAGCCGGCAAGGCAGGCCTGACAGCTACGCGTGAACAAGTGGACGAGGCTATTTTGAAGACGTTTCGTGAGCATTACTGGCGTGGCGCAGTCGGGACCTTTGAAGAATTTCGGCGGCACGTAAGCGACTTGCTATTCCCGCCTGCTGTCCCGGTAGACGATGAGGACGTCGCCATTACAGGCAATGGGTTTGATACTGTGATTCTGGTGGACCACAAAGAATTTTGCCGTACTCATAGTACGGACAATGCTGTAGAGATTCGTAATGCGCTCAAGGCTGTGAGAAAGGCAAAGAAGTGATTCCAGATGATCTGAAAGCTATTTACGCACAGTCTCAGTTAGACACCAGTATTGGGCAGCTCAATTTAGTGGGAGAGCTTATTGAGCGCGTAGGGAAGGCCGAGCAGTGTCTAGCTACGCAGAACGCAAAACTTGCTGCAGTTACGCAGTGGCTAAAAGATAACCAACAGGACGTGTTTAGGCGTGGGATTTGGGACGTTATTGTCAAAGCAGAGAATTCTGTAAAGAAGCAAAGACGCCAGACGGAGCATTGCTGCGCACAAGTGACCGATTGTGACTGCATTTGGCGTGAACCCGAGTTAGGGATGCCACGATGACATTTCTTATAATGACCTTGGCAGCTGTGTGGGAGCAGATTAAGCACCCATGGTGGTCATCTACTCGCTGTGTAGATGCGGTAGAGTTGCGGCGTGTGTACCGGATGATGCCACCAAAGAAGGAGCGTACAAAGTGCGATTGATGGCTTTGCAGTCGTGATGAGGTATAATTAAGCTCGTGAACATTCTAAGTGAAAAGGTAGTTGCCTTTGGCGAGCATGATGAGAACACTCGCCAGCAGATTCTCACAGCGGCGCAGGACAAGCGTGTAGTTCGCGCTGCACTTATGCCTGATGGGCACTACGGCTACAATGTGCCCATCGGAGGAGTGCTCGCCTACAAAGACGCTATCAGTCCTTCTGGAGTTGGGTTTGATATTGCCTGCGGCAATAAGGCAGTACGGCTTGATGTGCACGGGTTCGAAACACGCCCGCATATTGCTGCCATTATGGATGAGGTATTCAAGGTCATCAGCTTTGGTGTAGGCCGCAAGAATAATGAGAAAGTTGATGCGGCGGTGCTGGACAAGAGCGGCCTGGGGTGGTATCTCGAGTCTACAAAGCCACTTTATGACAAAGCAGCTGCGCAACTTGGAACAGTGGGCTCAGGCAATCATTATGTGGATATATTCACCGATGAAGCTGACCGTGTTTGGATCGGTGTACACTTTGGCTCGCGTGGATTTGGGCATGGTATTGCCACTTGGTTTCTGAAAGCTGCAGGTGCAAGTCAAGATATGGCCGCAGCACCATGCGTACTCGACATCAACAGCGATCTTGGCCAGCAGTACATTCATGCTATGAGTCTTGCTGGGCAGTATGCCTATGCTGGGCGTGATTGGGTGTGTGAACGTGTGGCCAAGATTATTGGCGGTAAAGTACTAGAGAGTATCCACAACCACCACAACTATGCATGGCTTGAAGAGCACAATGGCGAAGACTTGTGGGTCGTGCGCAAGGGTGCCACACCGGCATATCCTGGGCAGAAGTGCTTTGTTGGTGGATCACTTGGTGAGCAGTCTGTGATACTTGCGGGCATTGAAAGCACGGAGTCTAGCCTGACGCTCAGTTCGACTGTCCATGGTGCGGGCCGGGCAATGGGCCGCAAAGAGGCCACTGGTACGTTCGACCGTAAGACCGGAGAATGTAAGCGTCCTGGCAAGGTTACCCAAGAGATGCTGCAAGGCTGGGTAGACCGCTCAGGCATTGAGTTGCGGGGAGCAGGCCTGGACGAGAGCACTGACTGCTATAAGCGGCTCGACAGTGTACTAGGCTACGTGTCCAACCAAGTGCGTATTTTGCATAGACTGACTCCCATTGGTGTGGCCATGGCTGGAAAAGACACTTTTGACCCGTACAAGGACTGATGTGGTACAATTAGATGTATAAGGACACTATGAAATCCAAAATCTGCAGTACACAGCATGATGTAGACTACTCGGCATTGCTTAGCAGTGTCGTAGAGCACTTCAACACTGTCACTCGTAACCAAGCCAATCTTTTCACTACTGATATTGACGGAGACAAGCTCTGGCTCTACTACCTGAACAACTTAGACGAAGACATTCGTCAGCAGCATAACTGCCATTGCTGTAAGAGTTTCATTACTCGTTATGGTGGGCTGGTTGTTATCAATGAAGATGGCACCACTACATCAGCACTGTGGCCAAAGAATGAGACTCTCAGCATCTATGCAGATGCTTTCTGCGGGTTGAGACTTGTGGCTGAGCAGGCCAAAGTGACTGGGGTGTTCTACGGTAAGACTCCAGTGCTTGGTACGCCGCAGACTGGTACATGGTCGCATATTGCAGTTACTGCCAGCAGGTTCCAGAATATGGACCGCTTGCTTATGGCTAGTCAGCACATGGCCGCTACTGTGCAGTCTTACCAAACTGTGCTAAGCACATTGTTCGACAAGGCCGGTAGCAAAGAGAACCTCGACCAGATGATCCGTGTGTTTGAAGCCGCAGCCTTACCGCGCTCAGAGAAGTTCATCGAGCCCATTAAGTGGCTTCGTAAATTGCATGATCGCCCTAAAGGTAAACTAGGTGCTAATGTCCTATGGCGTGAAATGGCAGCTGTACCTGAAGGCTTCTTGCACCCGCGCGCCTCTGTTGTTTGGCCGTTGTTGGAGACACTACAAGCGGGCGGAGACTTTGAGGATATCAAGCGGCAGTTCATCAAAATGGCAGATCCGCTCCATTATCAACGTCCACAAGCAGCACCTACAGCTGGCAACATCAAGCAAGCTGAAGAAGTGATCGCCAAACTTGGCATTGCAAAGAGCCTAGAGCGCCGGTTCGCGCGCCTGGAAGACCTTACTACGAAGGTTTGGTTGCCAAAGGTTTCGGAAGCCCATGTGGAGGATCCTGGCTCCGTCTTTGGGCATCTTAAAGCTAGGGGCGCCACGCAGAAGAGCCTTCCGCTAGACCTGCCGGCTAAGACCATGACTTGGGAGAAGTTCGTCGACCGCATATTGCCTACAGTGCAGAAGCTGGAGTTCTATGCACCTAACCGTGGCAACTACTGCGCATTGCTAACGGCGGTGCATGCTGATGCGCCCAATATCATGAAGTGGAGTAATCCTGTATCGTGGTACGTCTACCACCCTAGAAGCTTCGCGCGGGACTGGGGCTTGTCCTCTATGCTCTGGAAGCAGGTGACAGCCGTAGTAGACACTCCCAACAAGTGGGACGGAAAAGACTACCTTGCAGAAGGCATAGTGCTTGTGCTTAAGAACTGTGTAGACCGGCGAAGTGGACAAGGAAATGCATTGTTTCCAGAAAATCTGCGAGGTGATTTGTACAGTGTACGCTCGACCATCGAAGCGTACAGCAGAAGCGCTGAGATACAAGGCCGCGAAGAAGCCACAGCCTGTGGTTACATGATCCGTAAAGAGTCTTGCAGTATCGGGCTGCGTGCTGACGGGCAAGTCTACGTGGTGGACAGATGGGAGTAGTTGCTGAAGTTCTCATTGGCGTCTTTTGTCTACTGAGCCTAGGAGCGTTGTTTCTAGGCCCAGTAAAAGTAGACTGGCATAGTATGGACAAGGATCCTGAAATGAATCCTGGATTGGACGATGATGATTAAGATCTATAATGACGATTTCAAGCTAAGTCGGTTTAAGTTCTCTGGCGGCGAGTTGCAAGTGCGCGTAGCCGTGGAGGGCCTAGCGCTCGCTCCAGGCAGCGTAACCCTCAGTGCTGACCTGCACAGCTCTGACGATATTATGGAGCTTATTCTCACAGTAGACGCTCTACGCCGGGAGCTGCCCGCAGGAACTCCTTTTCATCTTGTTTGCCCGTACTTGCCTTACGCACGGCAGGATAGAGTATGCGCACCAGGCGAGGCACTGAGCGTCAGTGTGATGACTGATCTCATCAATCTCTGCGGGTTCCACTCTGTCAAGCTATGGGATGTGCATAGCGACGTCAGCCTCGCATTGCTGCGGCGCGTCATTAATGTGCACCAGAAGGACTTTGTCAGCTTAGTGCACTGGGACCCGGGAACTATTTTGGTAGCTCCTGACGCCGGAGCGCGTAAGAAGACGGCCGAAGTAGCGAAGCTTCTGGGACTACAGATGATCACCGCCGATAAGACTCGCAGCGTAGAGACAGGCGCCATTACAAGCACTGTGGTGCATTTTGATGGCATACCAGTAGAAGAACTGGCCAAGAAGGACTTTCTCATTGTGGACGATATCTGTGACGGCGGCCGGACGTTCATCGAGCTAGCAAAAGTGCTGCGTCCATGGACTACTGGCAAGATTTACCTGTATGTCACGCACGGCATTTTCAGCAATGGGCTGGACGTATTCAATAGCTTGATTGATGGTGTGTATACGGCCAATCCGTTCCCAAAAGTGGACCTCAATCACAAACTGCTGACGGTGGTGTCTGCATGAATGACCCTTACCTGTATCAAGAACTGTGTTTTAACCGCTTGCTAGCTGAGTATCGCCTGCATAAGCGGCTGATCGTGGCGGTAGACTTTGACGATACCGTGTTTGACTTTCACAAGGCTGGATACCAGTATGAAGCCGTACTGCGGTTGCTGCGTCGTTGCACGGCCCTGGGTTTCTACATCACGCTCTTTACTTGCAGTGACCCATCAGAGTATGCCAGGCAAATAGCCTACTTGCTTGATTATGGCGTGCTGGTGACGAGCGTGAATGAGAACCCAGTCCAACTGCCATTTGGCAATCATGGCAAGCCGTACTACAACATTCTGTTGGATGACCGCGCTGGATTGTGCGCCGCCTATCAAACCCTGGAGAGCGTAGCGACCCAGGCCGAAGCAGACAAGGAGCACGTCGAATGAACATCTTTATGCCGCATGCAAAAGACTTCTACAAGAGTGGGCACGTCTTTCAGTATCCTAAAGGAACAGAGTACGTTTACAGCAATTGGACCTGCCGCAGTGATAAGTGGGCCAGCGTACTACCGGACTTCGCGCATAAGGTGGTGTTCTTCGGCTTGCAGGGAGTTTGCCAGTGGATGCTGATCGACGATTGGAACACTAGCTTCTTCAGCCAGCCACTTAAGGAAGTAGTAAACAAGTATCGACGTCGTATGGATAAAGCTCTTGGCACTGGCCGAGTGACCGTAGACCATATCGCCGCGCTTCACGTCTTGGGCTATTTACCTGCGCGCATCAAGGCATTGCCGGAGGGTAGCCGGGTAGATACCCGTGTGCCAATGTGGACAATCGTCAATACTTTGCCCGAGTTCTTTTGGGTCACCAACTTCTTGGAGACCCAGCTGAGTGCTGAGCTCTGGTTGCCGCTAACCAGTGCTACTACGGCGTACGAATATCGGCGCTTGTTTGATAAGTACGCCGAGCTTACCGGGGCCGTCAAGGCATTTGTGCCGTGGCAGGGACACGACTTCAGTATGCGTGGTATGACTGGTATCACTAGCGCGACACAGTCTGGTGCCGCACATTTGCTCAGTTTCACAGGCACAGATACTATCACTGCCATTGACTACTTGGAAGACTACTACCACGGAGAGGCGACATTCGTAGGCGGCAGTGTACCTGCCACAGAGCACTCAGTAATGTGCATGGGAGGCGCGGCAGACGAGTTGGAGACATACCGACGGCTCATTACTGAGGTCTATCCAGATGGTGTAGTCAGCATCGTCAGTGATACATGGGACTTTTGGCGCGTGCTTACTATCACGCTTAGAAAGCTAAAGGCGGAGATACTGGAGCGTGACGGCAAAGTGGTTATCAGACCAGATTCAGGTGACCCAGTCAAGATTATCTGTGGTGATCAAGATGCAAAGCCAGGCACACCAGAGTACAAAGGCGCTGTACAATGTCTCTGGGAGATTTTTGGCGGTACAGTAACCCACAAGTGCTACGATACACTGGACTCTCACATTGGGCTGATCTACGGCGACAGTATAAGTCTTGAACGTGCTCAGGAGATTCTCGCGCGTTTAGAGGCGAAGGGTTTTTCTAGTGATAATATCGTATTCGGTATTGGAAGCTACACTTACCAACATGTAACGCGCGATACGTTCGGAACGGCTATCAAAGCGACCTGGGGCGCAGTGAACGGAGAACCACGTGAGTTGTTCAAAGATCCTAAGACTGACAATGGTGTAAAGAAGTCTTTGTGCGGCCTCATTCGTGTAGAATATGAGGATGGACACTATATGGCATATGACCGTCAGGCTCCAGACCAAGAGCAGGGCGGCCTGCTAGAGCCGGTATTTGAAGACGGCCTACTAGTTAGAAGCCAGTCTTTGCAGGAGATTCGTATGAGGCTACATAGTGCTGGGTAATGAAGTTCCTTGCGCTACGCGCGCAGTGACCATAGTAGAGATGACGCCGTGTGCTGAGGCTGAACTGCGTCCGGCTAAATCTCATCGGATGCTTTGCGATGCTCACGCTAGCAAGTTAGTAGAAGAAGATGGCGACTGGGTGCGCGGGCAAAAGCTACCACTTACTACAACCATACTTTGTCAGTGGGGAAGGTGATATGATCACGCAGCAAGTAGAGTGTGATATTTGTAAAGCTTTAAAGAAAGAAGTAAACCACTGGTATGTAGTGTGCCCTGTTGGTTCTAGTGTCCGATTACATACATGGAGCTCGGCGGATACTATGGGACTGCTGCGAAAGCCTCGTGTAATACACTGCTGTGGCCAGGCGTGTTTGCACAAAGCGTTAGATCAGTGGGTAAACAGGAAAGCGGAGGTAGTAGATGTTTTTGAAGAAAAAGCGTAGTATGCGCATTTACACAATCAGTTTTACAGACAGCAATGACGCAGTTAATCATGCTGCCGAAGATGTCATGCTAGGTAAAGAGTGGACACTTTTACTAGTCGGTAAGAGAACAGTAGCTGCTATACGCACAGATACAATCGATACAGTTCTTTCGGAGCCTGTTGACTAATGACACCCTATGCAGTTATGCTTGTAAAGCCGAATGATGGAGATGTGGCTATTAGAAAACGGTTTCAGATGCAGAGTAAGAAGCAGCATCCAGATCGTGACGGGGCTAATGGCCAACCAGGGTCGGAGTGGTTTAGTTTGGCAGCAGCTTATAGCCAGATAAAAACAGAAGGTCTACGTACTGCTTGGGCCGCCAAGAACAACCTACTAAGTAGGCTATGCAAGCCGTGCAGTGGTCTTGGTGTGCGTGGAACACGCATTGGTGGTGGCAAGATTATAGTCTGCGATAAGTGTAACGGCGAAGGGCGGTTAGTAAAGTGACGGGCGTGGATAGTGCCATAAGCAGGTTTGAGACTAGGCTTGAAGCTCTGCTAGACGAGCTAAACGAGATTGAGAAGCGAATCTTTTTGGTAGCAGCTAAGCGGTCATTCGATGCAATTTACGAGCAGTACAATGCGGATGTGATGGCGAAGCCAATTGGTGTATAATAGACATAAGGAGGCTTGTCAATGGCCGCCAAAAAGAAGAGTGAGGCTCTAGCACCAGAAAGAGCTTCAGATGTGGTCTACAAACCAAACACAGTTCTATGCTGGGAATCATTTTTTCAGTGCCAGCGTCACCCAATGCTGCGGTCACAATTGCTTACGGCGCTTATGGCTGGCACACCTCTCAGCCTAGAGTGGCTGCCTACACCAATGCTGCTTGATGTTGTGCTAGTCTGTACTGCTGCGCGTAATCACTGCGATGCAGAAATCATTGATGATTATCGTGGGCTGCTTGACAAAGTGAATGAGCTATGGAGCCAGCCTAATTGGAGCTGCAAAGTATTTAGCAGTATTCACGGCAGTAGAGCTAATAGCATACTGCAAGGGTCGGCAGAGTTTACTTGCACAGAAGAGCTCTATATACCTGCGATGGTAGACTGGTACTTGACGCATGAGCCACCACAGTATCTAGCTGTAGAGTTTGAGACCGATGCGCAGGAAAAAGCGTGGCGGAAGAAGTATAAAAAGTAGCTCCAAAGGAGAGTTTACGTGTTTACATCCATGAATTGCCTGTCTAAGAAGCAGTTACGCCTGGCCGTCCAGCAAGGCATGCCCATCATTGCTTACTCGCCCGTTATGACTATGCCGGCAGTAACTGGCCGAGTGCGCGTAGAAGGCCCTTGGCCCGGTACGCACGTGCCTGTGGAAGAGATTCGCGGCAAGCATGGGCGTATGAAGCCGCGTGAGATCGTCAAGCCTTGGCACGCTGACGTTATAGTATGCGACATGGCAATTGTGGAGGTGTGCTGATGCCACAGATTATCGTGCAGCTTTTGGTGAGCACAAATGTGCCAGCACTAGTAGACTCTGACGACAAGATGTGGCTAGATACGGCGTATAAGTCTCTTGAGATGGCAAAGTCAGACTGGCCATTAGAAACGTATCGTGTGGTGGAGGTGAAGGAGTGAGTTTACTTTGGCTTCCTTTGTTGGCGGCTAGCTTGCCCATGAAAGACGGAGACTTTGACTATTCCTTAGTACCGTTTCCAGTTTACGCAAGCCCCAAGATCGACGGGTTTCGTGCCATGGGGCAGAACAACACTTTGATGAGTCGTGGCGGCCTTGCGCTACGCAATGCGCAGTTGCAAGCTCGTGTACGGACAATTCACTTTGAAGGCCTAGATATTGAGTTGACTGATGGTCCAGCAAATGGTGTAGATGTGTTTAATCGCACTAGTCATATTGTGAATAACGCAAAGGCTGATGCAAGCAATATTTTTTTGAATGTATTTGACCGGGCGGCATATCGTAGTGTAGACTTCCGACAGCGATACGAAGACCTGCTAGACGGCTATAGTAGCAAAAAGGCTATGAAAGCAGGTGTGCGCATTGTTGAGCAGACACTTGTCGATAACATAGCGCAGCTGAAAGAGTACGAGACAGCTCGTTTAGCCGAGTGCTATGAAGGGACAATGCTACGTCGTGCAGACCAAGGGCCTTACCCACAGAAGACCGGTAAAGTGAATCGGTCTACGCTCAGAGAGTTTAACTTAATACGCATGAAGCGGTTTGAATACGAGTTTGCTACACTGACTGCTGTGCATCCATTAGAGCACAATATTAATGAAGAGCGTACTGCTACAGGCAAGCGTAGCACTAAGAAGTCAGGGCGTGTAGTAGATGCTGGCGGTTTGAAAGGCAGTGCTACACTGCGTGACGTAAAGACTGGTGTAGAGTTCAATACTACAATTGGTCGAGCTGCATTGCGTGCTTGGGCTGGTTGGGCCGATGAAAAGAAGTGGAAGGGCATTAAAGTCCGCTATAAGTATCAAGTCTGTGGCACAGTTGACAAACCACGAATTAATACTGCAGACTTGAAGGAGCTACTGCCATGAGAATGTGCAGGTTTATGGTCGAGGTTCTGGTTCCAGAAAGCGAAGATACTTTTGACGAATCAGCTACTTTGGAAAAGGCTATCGAGTTCGGAATTGAGCAACAGGCACTATATATTAATGCTGCGCACATTGATGCTTTAGTACTGAGTTGCAAAGTAGTTGATCTAGATATGCAAGAAGTGAAGCGATTAAAGAAACTTGATATTGAGCACCGAAAGTATGGCTGTGATGATTCTAAGTGTGGCGTGAAAGGCTGTCTATGAAAGTTCTGCGTATCAGCATTGAAGTGGAAGTTCCTTATGGCGATGATCTGCCACTAATTCGCAGCCTGAACGAAACTGTAAAAGCTTGTCTCACTAGTAATCTTCCGACTTTTGTACCTAGGCAGCACCAGATATGGGAGAGCATTAGTCCTAACAATCACATTGGAGTTGTGACAGAATGGCCACCAAGAAGTGCTGCAAGTGTAGAAAAGTCTTAGAAACTGCTGTAGTATGCCGCAGTTGTGGGCACCTTGTTTGTGGGTGTAAAGTCTGCAGAGATTGCGCCCACGAACGATGTGTGAGCGCTACTTGTACTAAGAAGAGGTGAACTATGATCATTCGATGGAAGATGGTCGGAGCTACAGAGTACGTAGCTGTGTGGCAAGCGAAGTCCTTGTCGGTTCGATATACTGTCGAAGCAAAATGGCGCGTGTATGTTGATGAAGAGCGAGTCAAGGGCACATGGTTCACGCCACAGTCAGCTATGGAAGCTGTGGACGTTGCAGCTTGCAAGGTCATCAAGGTACTGGGCAGGTCAGTACAGGCGACACAGCGCGCTTACGCAATGAGAAGGGTGGTATCCAATGCCTAAGATCGCGGCAAGTATTCACATCACTATAGATGATGTAGGTACAATCGCAACGTCGATTGATGGGTCTCAGATGCTGGTGGCGGGGCTTATACGCTGGCTAGATACTTATGATCGCATGCTAGTCACACGGCAGATCGACATGGAGCAAGTACAGAATACAGTGGCCACAGACGGATGCGTGACAGCTCACTACAGAGAGGCTGACAGTGCCTCCAACTAAATCTGGGCCTAGTGTTGATATGCTTGCAGAGTATCAGGCTGCTGCTAAGGCTCTAGCGCCTGCAGTTAAACGGCTAGAAAAGGCTTTGAAGAACTTGGATCCTTCAAAGATTCCAATTGGTGCCGTGTCAGATACTTTGTACGCATTACGCGCAGCGGCAAAGCTGCCTAAGTTGCTTAATGATCCATTTGAGGATATCTTTGTGCCTGCGATTAAAGCTCTTGAAGACTACTTTATTGAGACACTTAAAGTGGGCGAGTCAAGTGGTGTGCAGGGGCATCTGAGTCGTGTGCAGGTTACAGACAGTACTGTGCCTGTTGTGTCCGACTGGCCAAAGTTCTATGCATATATCAAAAAGAACAGCGCATTTGAGCTGCTCAATCGTGCAGTCAACAAGGCGGCCGTAAGTGAACGCTGGGAGCAAAAGAAACAGATTCCTGGCGTTAGTGCATTTAAAGCAAAAAAAGTCAGCTGCACAAAGTTAGGAGGTAAGTGATAGGCTACTATGTGGCAGGTTGTCTCGGCGTGATAGTAGGCCTTTTGTTTGTCATTTCTATGCTTGCAGTCGACAAGTCTAAGCTGCTAGGAGAGCTAGAGGAGGAGCGTAAGTGCTACCAGGCCGCACGTTGGTTGGCACAGTATAACTACGCCTATATGGCAGCTGTGCGTAATGTAGCTGCACGTGATCTCCATTTAACTTACAATGCATTAACCTGTATGGTAGATGACGATCTGCGAAGACATGCTTACTATGGGATGGCCGGACAGGTAATACCATTGATGTATGTACCCAAGGAACTACGAGGCGCAGCTGCTGCGTTCAATAGGCGTGTGTTTGCCAATTGGCCTGCTCGGTATACAGAGAAAGTAGACCGTGGTGAGACTGTTGAGCAGGCACGTATCCGTCAGCTGCAGGATGCAGTAGTACTATTGCGAAAGGCAGACTTACCACGCCGTGTGCGCGATGAGCTCGAAAAAGTTTTAGGGCCTCTGAAAAACGATACACCGCACATTTGATAAAGTGCGACAATACTGACTAGTAGAACAAACCGCTAAGGAGAAACAGCAAATGGCAGTAGCTAAGAAAACAGCAAGCAAGACGACTACCACCACCATCGTGCCATGGAGCGAGCGATTCGCAAAGCATGCACAAGCAGCAAAGGAGCAGGAAAAGGGCGTAGGTGGATTCGGTCAGCGCGTAAAGTTTGGACCAGGTGTCATGACAGTGGCAGGCGGGTCTTTGCCCGGTGGAAAGCTCGAGTGTGTGGTAATTGGATCATGCGCAGCTAATGCTCTGTACGAGGGTGCGTATGACCCAGATGCACCTGAGACACCTGTGTGCTATGCGTTCAATGTGCTAACGGAGGATATGGCTCCGCACGAAGATGCTCCACAGAAGCAAGCCGGCAATTGTGCAGAGTGTGAGCAGAACCAGTTTGGTAGCGCAGCTACTGGCAAAGGCAAAGCCTGTGCTAACACGCGCCTTTTGGGTCTGCTCACATCAAAAGACTGTGAGGATGCAGCAGCTATTAGTACAGTAGAGCTTGCTGTTGCGCGTATCAGTCCTACCAACCTGAAGGCTTGGGCTGGATATGTGCGCGCAGTTGCTGATGAGCATGGTCGTCCACCGTGGGGCGTAGTGACAGAGATCAGCTCACACCCCGATCCTAAGACACAGATTCGTCTCGAGTTCAGGATGGTAGAACTGATTGACGACGGCGATACTCTTGAGGCACTTGAGAAGCGGGCAGGCGATAAGGTGCAGGAAGTTCTGCAGCAGCCGTACACAGCGCTGCCTGAGCGGCCTGCTAAGCCTGCAAAGGCTGTTAAGCCCGCAATCAAGGGTGTGAAGACGACAGTCGCAAAGTCGTCGAAGTTTGCAGTGAAGCGGTAGTAGTTACAGGGCGTGCTTTGAAATAGGCACGCCCTAAGTTTATTTTAAGAGGGCAATGCATGGCGACGAAAGTACCTCCAGTTATTGTTGCAGATTTTGAAACACATGGGATAGAGGCACGGCCTAAGTATCCGCCAAAACCGGTTAGCCTAGCACTAAAGTGGCCAGATCAGCGCGAGTACAGGCTAATGGCTTGGGGCCATGGAGATGGCTCGAAGGCTGCTGGCAATAACTGCACAGAGAAGGAGGCACGGGGAGAGTATAAGAAAGCACGCGATAGCCGATATCGTATGCTCTTCCAAAATGGTTCATTTGACCAGGATGTCGCCGAGACTCACTGGGAAATTCCGCTATTGCCCTGGGAGCGCTACGATGAGACTATGTATTTGGCGTTCCTCAACAATCCACACTCGCCTACTTTAGCTTTAAAGCCTTTGTGTGAATTGCTGTTAGGTATACCACCTGAAGAACAAGATTCTATGTACGCGTGGATTATTGAAAATGTATCAGAGGCAAAGAAAAAGCCGAGCACAGCTGGTGCATACATTAGTCAATGTCCTTACCAGATTGTTAAGCCTTATCATAAAGGCGATCTGACGCGCACTCTGGCATTGTTCAATTATCTTTATCCACGTGTAATCGATGCAGGTATGTCTGAGGCATATGATGTAGAGCGCCAACTGATGCCTGTGCTGCTAGAGAATGCGCGCATAGGTATGCGAGTGGATGTTGAAGGCCTTGGGCGTGATCTGCCAGTTATGAAGGCTGGTATTGAGAAGGCCGATGTTTGGCTGCGCAAGCGGCTAGGCGATATAAACTTCAATAGCGACCGTCAACTAGCTGATGCTCTGCTAAGTAAAGGCGTAGTTAGCGAATTATCAAGGACGCCTAAAGGCCAGTTATCTGTCAGTAAGAAGTCACTTACTGTTGATAAGTTCATTGACAAACGTGTGTGGCAAGTAATGTCTTACCGCAGTAAAATGAGTACTTGCGTTAGTATGTTTGCCGAAGCTTGGCTAGAGCTGGCCGACAGTAATAACTATCTGCATCCACAATGGATGCAGGTTCGTAGTCCCAAAGGTGGAGCTGATGATACTAACGGAGCACGCTCAGGCAGGATTATTTGCACAAGACCTAATTTCTTAAATGTTAGTAAGTCGTTCTCAAAGGATATATCAGCAGGCTATTCGCACCCAAGTTTTTTGAAGGCAATGGAACTGCCTAAGATGCGCACTTACTGTTTGCCAGATAAAGGTCAGACTTGGATTAAGCGTGACTTTTCTAGCCAGGAGATTAGACTAGTAGCACACGCTGAGGATGGGCCTATGATGCAGGCCTTTCTGGATAATCCAAAGCATGATATCCATGAGATAGCACGAGTGGAAATTGAGCGAGCACTCATAAATGCAGGATTGCGAGATAGCTTTGATCGCGACACTGCAAAGACTGTAGTATTTGGCAGGATTTACGGCATGGGCGTTAGTGGCCTGATGATAGCGCTAAGGCTAGCTGATAATGAGCGGGCAGTTGCTAAAATTATTCAACGTGCAATTAATGATGCACTGCCAACACTGAAAGCACTTGATGATGCTATGAAGGCTCTCTTTAAAGCGGGTCAGCCTATTAGAACAATCGGGGGCCGCATATACTACTGTGAACCGCCTACATATAATGCAAAGTTTGGGCGCGATATGCACTATGAGTTTCGCGCTCTAAATTACTATGCACAGTCAAGTGGAGCTGACGTTATGAAGCGTACACTTGTAAAGTACAATGCACATCCTAAGCGGCATGGCAGACTTACAACATCTGTGTATGATGAGGTCGACGCATCTTGCCCTGCAAAAGCGCAGAAAGAGGAGATGGCAGTACTGAACGACTGTATGCTGAATAGTGTTCAATGCGATGTGCCATTACTGTCAGAGGGAGCTACTGGGCCTAACTGGGGCGCACTAGTTAAGTGGGTAGATTGATGAAACCTTTGTACGTATACTGGTTACGCGCACCAATGCTTGATAATCAAATAGTGTATGTGGGATGTGGGGATAACCCAGAAGCGCGCAGAAAGGCTGCTCAGCGGCGTTACCATATGCAACTAACTATGGTGCACTCTGAAGCTTACACTGACTACACCGAGGCAGGAGCGCATGAGACTTTAGAGATTGGTAAGCATTGGTCAACTGTATTTAACATAGTGCGTAAATCAGCTATCTCGGTAAAGTTTGCTGAACGCAGTGTAAAGATTAGGGTATCACTTACTGGTATTGTGAGAAGCTCTGAAACTCGGGCGAAGATAAGTGCTTTTAGAACAGGTCAGTCTAATGGGCCACATTCTATGGAAGCCCGTAAAAAGATTGGCGATGGAAATCGAGGCAAAGTAGTTACAGAAGCAACTCGTGAACTAATACGCCGGGCAACTACTGGTAAAAAAACAATCGGCAGAGACTATTGCGAAACGCACGGCTAAGACAACTGACCAGAGAAGAACTGAGGAACAGCGTAAGTGGCTTTCCAAGGCTATGACAGGCAAATCGTGGTCGCCAGCTATGATTGCGGCAAAGGCTAGGCAGTATGAACGACACAAGCTTAATCAGTCCGGCTACGGCCATCCGTGGCGCGTAAAGAATCTTAGTAAGGAGATACAGGAGGCAATTGGATGACCGACAAGCCACCAAGATACCGCTTTGGTAATGTTGATGGAGCTATGAAGAATGGCACTGCTGTATCAATTGGCTTCGACAGTGCAGACCAAGTAACTATTGAGTTTAACTATACCGACCAGCAAGACGGCCAGCTTTACCACGTCTATGCTAGAGGACACCGTACCAAGATCAATAAGGAGACATAGTTGGCGATCACATCAGGAATCAGAAAGACCTACGCACAGCTCAAGAGCTGGAGCTACAGTACTTACACGCAATATCTTGGATGCCCGTATTCTGTGTGCCTTGAAAAGATACAGAAGGTTCGAGTAGTAGAACCAGAGAATCCACACTTTGTCAAAGGCAACAGAGTCCACGGTTCTGCCGAGCAGTATATCAGCGCGCCTGGACGGGCGCCTGGAGCACTTGAGCCTGAGTTGACGAAACTCAAACCATTGCTCACTCGTCTGCGCAAAGCAAAGGCGCGCGTAGAGCAGGAGTGGGCATTTGATAAGCTGTACAATCCAGTCGCATGGTTCTCGCCACAGGCATGGCTGCGTGTTAAGACCGATGTGTGTGCTGATACACTTGCGCCGCCCGCCGTAGAGATCGTTGATTGGAAGACTGGCCGTCCGCATGATGAGCATAGACAGCAACGTAGTCTCTATGCACTTGGTGGTTTGCAGCTAGTCCAGCTAGGTGCACTAGCAGGTGGCAGTAAAGATACAACACTGACTGCGCAGCATGTCTACGTCGATTGGCCTGACTCCACAGCTACCGAGTCTTACGCCATGAAGCACCTGCCGGCATTGAAGCGTGAATGGGCGGCGCGTATCAAGCCGATGATGGAGGATACACGCTTTCTGGTTAAGCCTGGATCTGCATGCCGCTGGTGCAAGTTCAATGCCAAGAACGGCCTTGGAGGCCCGTGCCAAGATGGACGTTAAGCCTGTAACTGAAAAAGAGTTACGCAGCTGTCATGTACGAGGAGCTTTAGGTGTCTGCCTAGAGCTCCAGCTGCCAATTGAGACTGTAACTATGGTCTGTGCAGCATTGAAGATTACACAAGAAGAACTGCAAGAGGTGATCAATGGCAAGAAAGCTTAAGATTGTAAAAGAGACCGACCGTGATGTAGAGTTGCGCAACAAGGTCCGGGTTCTACTCGAGGAAGTTTGCTTTGAGCATGGGCCCCAGTATGATGTCAGTGTCAAGACGCTTAAACCTGGGCATGTGCGATGCTGCTTTAGAGACACCACAGGCCACTATATGTACATAGAGCTACGTGAGGCAGTGCTGAGTCGGCCTAAACAAATTGCGCAGGCAGTCAACAGAGAGTGGAGTAGGTGGTTCTTTGGCGAGGCGCGAAACTGTCCTAGAAGCTAGAGCTTGCAAGTGGGCCCGCTTGAAAGGCTGTGTAGTAGCTAAGATGACGGAGTGTGACGGCGTCCCGGACAGAGTCTTCTTTGTGCCGGGTGGCCGTCCAATTGTCATTGAGTTTAAACGGAAGGGCGAGGTGCCTGAGGGTCTTCAGCACTGGTACCTTGACAAGCTTCGTGAGCTCGGCTACTACGCTCGTTGGTGCGATACATGGGAAGGCTTCTTGGAGATAGTCAATGGATTTAGTTCCAAAGTCAGTAGCACTAAAAATGGAAGAAAGCAAACGGACGGCAAAGGCTTGGACACCGTGGCCATACCAAGAGCGCGCTCTAAAGGCCTTGCTTGAGAACGGCCAGTATGGCCTGTTACTTCAGCCCGGACTTGGGAAAACGTCTGTAACATTGGCTGCAGTAAAGATTCTACTCGCTAAGAAACTAGTTAAGCGTGTCTTGGTTATAGCACCATTGCGACCTGCCTACGAGGTGTGGCCAGTAGAGGTTGCTGATTGGAAAGACTTCAATGCTTTTGGTGTGGCGCTATTGCACGGGCTTGCCAAGGACAAAGTCCTGCGCAGCTTACAGCTAGAGCATCAGGTTGTGATTATCAACCCAGAAGGGCTAAATTGGCTGTTCAAAGACAAAAAGCGGGCGAAGCTTCTAGGCGCCGACATGCTTGTTATCGATGAGTCAAGCCTGTTTAAGTCTGGCACTTCAGTCCGCTTCAGAAGACTGCGGTCTGTGCTTGGCCAGTTCAAGCGCCGAGTTATTTTGACTGGATCGCCGCGGCCTAAGAACTATGAAGACCTATGGGCGCAAGTCTACTTGCTCGATCAAGGTGCCTCTTTGGGCAACTACATCACGCACTATCGCAATCAGTACTTCTTTCCAACAGGATTTCAAATGCGCGAGTGGTCGCTGCTGCCGGGCGCAGATGAGACGATCAACAAAAAGATTGCGCCGCTTGTTCTGCGAATGGACGCGGAAGACTATCTCAAGTTGCCGAAGCTGACTGATCAGACCCACTTTATTGAGCTGCCGCCTAAAGCACGTGAGCTTTATGAACAAGTAGAGTCGGGGCTTATGAGCACTTTGTTCACTGCTCCTATGGTGAACAGTACAGCCGCGCGAAGTCGCTGTGCACAGATAGCTAACGGCTCAGTGTACTTAGACCCTACTGATCCGGACGACATTGAGTCTTGGAAGTCGTCTAGACGTCCAGTTCAGGTTGTACACACAGCAAAGGTAGAAGCTTTAATGGAGCTTGTGGGCGAGCTTCAAGGCGAACCACTTCTTTGCTCTATTGGGTACCATCATGATGTAACAGCTATTCGTGTGGCGGCTGGCAAGGACACACCTTGTATCAATGGAGCTACTACGCGAACACAGCTGTCAGACTATATCACGCGATGGAACAAAGGATTGCTTCCATTGCTGATGATTCATCCAGCTGCGGCCGGCCATGGCCTGAATATGCAAAAGTGTAATGGGCGACACATTGCCATATTTGACCTGCCAGACAACTATGATACCTACTTTCAGATGTTTCAGAGAGTCTGGCGTCAAGGCAATAAGGCTGACTTCTGTATCCGGCACCATTTCGTGGTCCGGAATACAGTAGACGTAGCTAAACTACGCAATCTCAGAAAGAAGGGTGACGGCCAGAAGGCTTTTCTCGATGCAATGAAGCAATATGCAGAGGAAAAAGGCCTGAAAATAAATGCGCCAAAGCCTAGAAAAGCGGTATAATCATTTCAGCGCACTGGAAAGGGGCGCTAGAAAATGAAGAGAATTGAACAAGGTACTTTGTTTCCAGCTGACGGTTCACCTGCCAAGATAGTCACTCCAGCAGATGGAAAAAAGTTTTCACTCGATGAGCTTCAGAAGTTTGTTGGTGGGTATATTGAATCCATTGTCTGCGTGAAGCCTTACGTCCGCGCTTTTGTCAATGAGGAGGGCGCTATCAAAGGCGATTTGCAAGATAACCCACATACCTGGTCAGTACTAAATCGCAAGGTGTACGCCTTAAACGGCTACGCAGAAGGCTTTCGTGTATCAGGCGACATCATTGCAGTACAGCTGGTGCAAGCATGACCAACAAAGCCACAGAGTACCTAAGCATACCGGAGGGCGACCGCAATGTCGCCCTCCCAATGACGCTTGCAGAAGCTGATGCCAAGGCCAAGGAGCTGTACGGACCGAAAGCTTATGCCTTTGATCGGTTATCACTGCTACCGGGCCTTTTAGACGCTAAGCCACTGCATACCTACATTGATGAAATAGGGCGGTACTACATCGGTGTAGGTGAGGCTCTGTACGGCAACGGCGCCACATGGAAAGAAGCATTCGCGGCGGCTGCAAAGATGGCAGAGGCGAGGCTATGACCCACCTTATTGATGTCTTACTTGGAGCAGTAGTGGGCATGGCTGCTATGCTTTATTTGCAGCGGCCTGGAGGTGGCCGGTGACTGACTTGCAGAAGGGTAGTACGTGTGAGTACACGGACTTGGGCGGCCAGACATGGGTTGGCACAGTTGAGTCTGTAGGCCGTAAGTACTGCGAAGTACCCCGCTGCGCAGACAACAGAGTGGAGCGTATGCTTCTGACTTCTGTGCGAGAGTTCACGTACTCTATCTTTCATGCTCGTGATTTTCTCAGAGGCGGACGATGATTCAAATCTGTGTTTATGTCTTTGTGGCCCTGGCTTTGGTACGCCAGATCTGTGTTGCTGTTTACGTCATGCGCGGGAAAGGCGGCTTGAAATGAAGATCATCAAGATCTACGAGCCGTCGCCATTTCACAACACAAGAGCACTGAATATGCGTCAGCTTCTCAACCCTATCTTCTTTTCAGTAGACTGCCGGCACCCAGACCAGAAGCGACAGCGCTCCTCAAGACGTAGGACGCGAGCGCTACATAATGCGCGTAATTTGAAGGCACAGCAGCTTACTTGGGTTCCAGACCTACCGACGACTGATGCTTGGGAGAAGTGGTTTGCGGCCCGTGGCTGGACTAGAATGGCTAGCGTACTGGGGAGGACTTTCGATGAGTACTAAGAGTCCCACTGGGCGGCTCAAGGGTATTAACGAGTCTGAACTGCAAAGTACTTCACTGTCTGTCGAGCACAGTGTTTGCGCGCATAAGTACTGGGCGACTGCAGACTTTCAATGCTAGAACAACGCATACTAGCTGGTCCATTAGCAGCACAGGAGCCAAAGAAAGCTTCATTTCCTTATCGCTTTGGGTCAGCTAGTCTCATTGCAGCTTGTTCAGTAGAAGCACGCAGTGAGGACCGTATTCACCGGCTTCTTCTTGAGCTAGGTTATATCTACGACGTGAACACAGGAGAGTATCATGAAGCCTGAAGATCTTACCAAGAAGCAGATGAAAGCATTGTTCAAAGCTCTGCACATGCTGGATATCGTCAACTTGTACGCCACGGGTGATCGGTTACGTAGAGCCTTTGGTGTAGAGCTGGAAGTAGTGAAGGCGCACAAGAAAGACGGGCTGGGCGATGACTGAGCTTAGTGAAGAGCAGCTTAGCAGAATGCGGCGGAATTTGCGTTTAATGGCTGAGTATGCAGCATGGTTTGCCATGAATGCACGTGCACCACAGCCCACTACAAAGGTTGAGCAAGGGCACATAGGGTGCAAGAAGTCAAACTTACTGCCGCGTAAGGAGCAGCCATGACGACTGATCTACGCCTGTTCGGTCACCTGTTTGGTGTAGGCAAAGAAGAAGCGGATATGCTCAGTCGTCTGGCGGGGCCATGTCCTGCGCTCCACCAGCCTACAGCGCCTTTCATGGGCGGAGCAGCAGAGGCATTCCAAGCGCTCAATCGGCGGGGCAGAGAATCACTTGCCAAGATAGAAGTACTGACTGCCACCACTGTGAAGCTCCCTAAAGACAAACGGCGGGGCAAGCTCGATACCTGGCAGACTATTCATGAGTTCATCTATGCTGGCAATGCGCGCTTTACTTTGCTCAGTTTGAAGACTGGCCAGCGCTACACGTACAAGGTGCAGGTCAAGAAAGCCGACTTGGTACTGCATCCTGAAGATCCGGTGTACTTTGTCAACTTACTACGTGGTCCAGACAATACTGCAGACTATGCCTATATGGGAGTAACAAGACGCAATGGGCAGTTCAATCGTACTAGTGCAAGCAAAGTAAGTGACCTTGCACAGAGCTATAAGTCTTGGGTTTGGTTCTTAGAGCGAATGCGATCAGAGCGCGCTGACGTACTTGGCGCCTTAGTAGAGTTTTGGCACGAGGGCCGGTGCTGCTGCTGTGGCAGAGTGCTAACTGTCCCAAGCTCAGTGCTAAGCGGCTATGGCGAAGTTTGTAGAAAGGCACGAAATACAGGTGCCTAACTGCAGTATAATTAATCTATGCGAATGTGGATGATTGACCCAAAGATCCTGTGTCGTAAGCACCTGCTAGGTGAGCACGTTGAAATACATATGCTTGTCGGTAGCCTGCAGCGAAAGCGCTCCATAGCCGGCTTCTTAAACCAAGGTATTCTCGAGCCTCAAAACGCGCTTAAGCGCCATGCTGCTTTAGTTGCCGAGATGCAATTGCGTGGCTACAAGCATGCTTCGAAGCTCCAGGACGTCCCACATGGAGCTCCTAGTGGCCATGTTGACCAGGTAAGCTCACTTACTGCTCTGCTGGCGCGCTGTGAGGCTTGTTCTACGCGCTATAATGATCTTAGGAGCTAATTGTATGCGAACCTTTGAAGTTGAAGACGCTGTAGTACCAATGCTTGCACTTGCAGTAGCTATGGCTGTTCATGAACGACGGCTTGTTGCAATGGAGAATGTTGATTCTTCTAGTCTAGCTTCTCAGCAGGTTCGCAGAGAGATTGCTCAGTTAGAGGACTTTCTCTCGAAGCTGAATGCGCCATTACCGGCTTTGCACACCTTATTGGCGCAAGAAGAGCAACGGGCCGTTAGCTCAATTGGTCAGTAGCACACGACTCATAATCGTTAGGCTGCAGGTTCAAGTCCTGCACGGCCCACCAAGTTTAGTACTTTCATGGATGCATTAATATGGCGATCCAGCAACCTAAACCCTAACCGTAGCAAGGAGACTTAAACTACCATGGCTAAAATCAATATCGTCCTCAGTCCGAAGCAGCTCGCCAATCTCGTCACTGCTTTGCAGGGCGCACCCAAGCAAAGCAAGACTGTCGAAGTACTCACGGCGAAGTTCACGGCTGTAGAAGTGCCTGAAAATGCGAAGAAAGTTACACTGACAATCAGTGGCGCAGAGGCACAGAACACAGTCAAGGCTCTCGGAACACTGCCCAAGCAGACTGCTACTGTGATCGCGCTCTTCGGCAAGATCAGCGCCGCCCTGGGTGCCGAGTAGCACTTGTAATTTAGTGTATTATGGTCCATTCACTCCGTGGATGGACCACATTTGTGTGTTATAATATGCTCAGTAGTTTGAAAGGACTGCTGACTATGAAAAACCTGGATCCTGTAGAGCGGCTTCGGAAAGACTTTGCTCGCATCCTGGACGCGATAAGTACGTTGCACGGCGTTCACACTCCAGCGCAAAAGAACCGACGCATTTCCCCCAATGATTCGCGTCAAGTAAAACTTCTGGTGCGCAAAAACCCTCACAAACCGAAGACAAAAGCTTGGGCAGCATTTGAGATTCTGAAGCATTGTCGTACTGCACGCGACTATGTGCGTACTGTGCACAAGACTGCAGGCGACAAAGTAATTATGGGCTACCTCAACTGGGCCGTTAATCGTGGGTACGCACGACTCATGTGAGTGCTTATTGGGCCGTATGTGCTTTGCGTACGGCCCAATAAATACGACGTCAGTGAGCAAAAGTGAACGCACTTGAAAGACCACTCCGGTAGACAATGTAACTAGCGGTCTAAGGAGCCGCCACTCAATGCCAAATATTCTTGCGAAGATCGGATCGAAGTCAGTACTTCCGCCGTACATGCGCATCAAGGTACTACCAGCTACAAAGGCTTCGTTCAGTAGGCGTGCAAATAACCCGCCACAAATATTGCTCAACCGTCGTGCAGACGATATGCAGGCTCATCGTGTGTCTGTTTGTGATACTCGTAATGTGCGTCTTCTGACTCAGACCAATCCACACAGAGCGCACACTAAGTCTTGGGTAGCTTTCGAAATCCTGCGTCAATGCAGGACCATGAAAGAATATGTAAAGTCGGTTCGTGCTGTGACAAGTGACAAGTCGACTATGGGCTACCTCAATTGGGCTGTGAATCACCAATATGCCAAGTTGACTGCTTAGGCAGCAAGTAAAGCGCGCCGGCTATCAAGTTTGCCGGCGCCTAAAATAAACTTTAAAAATGTAGTATTTCCACTGTATAATTATTGAAGTGAGGAAATTTACATGACTGGACACCAGCTCTTCTGGCTGTGCGCTCTCGTAATTCAGACGATTCCCTTGGCAGTATTCCCGCATGTATTTGCATGGTGGAGAGAATTTGCCGCTGAGAACTTTGTTCAGGAGCGTGACAAATGAACTACGGAATCTTGATTGCGATCAGTAAATCTGGTTTTCAGATCGTGGGCGCTGTGGACACCTTGAACGAGGCGCATGAGTTAGCCGGCGAGTATGTCAGGTTTGGGCCAGACAGTGGCTACCTTGCGCCTGAGTATTTCGAAGTCCATAGTCGTGGGCAATATGGTGGGTACACCATTGTGCAACGCCTGAAATAGTCTGAATTTTGTCGTTGCAAACTCTAGTTTCTGTAGTATGATTTCAGGAGCACAGACAATGACTGAATGCGAGTTTCACACCACTTTCTACGGCCCGCGTAATACGCCCAATCGTGAAAAGCTGTGCAAGCATCTTGGAATTACTGGCTTTGCTGGTTTGAGTTTGAAGCGCATGGGCTGGACCGGTTTTGTCAATGCTCTTGGCGACTACCACGGGCTTGATGTGCGCAATTTTAGCTGCCAAGCAACCTTTATGGATGCCATCGCAGAAAAAATAAAACTGCTATAAAGCGCAGAATCTGCAGTATGATTATTTCAGTGCAGAGGAGCACAGACAATGATTGCCAAAATCGAGTGGAAAGTGGCCGAAGCGCCTACCGGAAAGTATCGTTCATTTCAGCGCCGTGGATGGCCCACTGGCACCATCAATGGTTGTGCTGCTGTGTCGCTCTATGCTGACAATGACTACTCAAAGCAGGCCGCAGAAGGCGGCTCGGTCATTACTGTGTGCGTGGCTGACTGGACTGTCGGTCAGACTGCTGAAGGTAAGGCTAAGTATGGCGCATTTACATGGCGCACACTGAAGGCACGCGCAGCCACCCTGAAGGAGGCTAAAGATCTTGCGGTACGCTTCCACGCAGCTCATCCAGAGTACACCTCAAAATAGTCTGAATTTTGTCGTTGCAAACTCTAGAAACTGCAGTATGGTTATTTCAATGCAGAGGAGCACAGACAATGATTTTTACCTGGGCTGATGTTGAAGATTTTCTTACGTATAGGCCTTGGATTTTGGCTCATGTGCGAGCTATTTATGGCGAGTACGTACTAATTTGTGGCGGCGCAGTAGCGACTGATGATGCTACAGTTGCTATGCGCATGTTGTATGATGCCGCTGGAATTTAGCAATTACGTAGTGCAATTGATTGTAGCGGCTCAGAAAGGACCGCCACTCACATGACCAAAGCAAAGGCCACGACGACAGCGCCTCTCAAAGGCAAGACGAAGGCCGCCTCCAAGGCTGTCAAAGCAGCTCCAGTGAAGAAGGCCACAGCGGTTCCAGTGAAGAAACCTGTGCCGGCCAAGAAGACCGCTCCCAAGACTGTACCGGCTAAGAAGGCTACAGTCTCCCCAATGTCGGCTAAAAAATCACCGTCTAAGGCCGCCAAGAAGACCAGCGAAAAGACGTCGGCCGCGCCCAAGGGTGCTGCTTTGACAGCGCCAGTGGCGAAGGCCATGCCTACAGCAGCCGACGCCTGTGTGGCTGCTATTCTTGCCTCTGGTTTTGCCCTGCAGCGCAGTGACACTGTCGACAAAGTGGCCGCGTATGGTTATGGTGACGCAAATGGTCGAGCTGTTCTGCTGACTGTGAAGACTGATGGTGATACTACTTGGACACTTGTAGCTGCAGATGGAGGCAGTAGATGCGGTGGCAAGGACGCTGAAACACTGAAAGTTGCCCTTGAGCGCCGTGCACCAAAAGCAGAGGCGCCCCCGCCTTTGCCCCATGTGATTCGTGCTATTGAGCAGCTGCGAGTGGCTACCAAGGGCACATATGCAGCGCATGAACTGCGTGGTGACGATAATTACCCTGTACGTCTGCGGATCCTTAAAAGTGCTCTCAAAACTGACAAGGTTCTGGTCGAGCAGAGTGGCATCAATGCAGTTGTTAAGACACTATATGGGCTGCTTGATGTGCCGCCGGCTTCGATTGCTGCGCAGCGTACATGGTTTGCAGCGGCCTGCACCAAGGTTCTTGCGGCATCGCGCAAGGCTGATCGTGAGCACGACAAGGCTGAGAAAGCTCTCATTGAGAAAGAATTACGCCGTACAGTTTTTGAGCGTATGGTCCCTGGAACTATTTTGCCGCCGCCAACAAAGCACTTGGGCAAGAAAGCCCAGGCCGAGAAGGACGCTGCCGATAAGCTGGCAATTTACCAGGAAGCTCAGATTGCTGCTATGTGTCCTGAGAGGCCAGCGGAGCAGGTCGCGAAACCCAAGAAATCTACTGAAAAGGAGGACTACCAGGCCGACCTTGCAGTCATCGATGACGGGTCAGAAGAGCGTGCAGGTGCTCCCCTAGCGGGTTCTACGGCCTACCGTGCAGAGGACATCTGGCTTATGGAGCACACGATGACTGGTCTGGTGCTGCTAAAGCTCGAAAAAAGTAACTCGCAGGGCGCCATTTGTGTGTATAATAATGGTAATAGAGTTGCTTGTGGCGTTGTGCCAATCGAGACACTCTTAAAGTTCAAGCGGATAGAGGATGTGGACATTCTTGAGTCCGTTCGCCAATTATTGAAGCCGGCTATTCCCGGCGTGATAATCACCCCCGTGGCAGAACGCCACTTAAACGCAGTCTTGCACTGTAAGGAGCTAGCAGCCATGACCTTTGCCAAGAAGTCTTCCGCCAAGAAGTCCACCGATGTTGTTGAAACCGCCAAGACCAAGAAGTTTGCCGCACCTGAAAAGGCGTCCAAGAAGCCCATCGTCGCCAAGAAGCCTGTTGTTGTCGAGACTGAAGCAACTGCAAAGCCTTCCAAGGCCAAGAAGGCCGCGAAGGAAACCGCTGAGCCCTCCGCTCGTAAGAGCTCTTTGTTCCGCCTGAAGAACGACTCAAAGGCCACCTGGAGTGCGTTCAAGGGCCAGAAGGCTGAGCTTGTGCAGGCTTTCATTGACCTCAGTGCAGTGGGCGCAAAAGCTGCCGGCGTGACGCGTGGCGCTTTGATCGATGCTCTGCCGAACATCGGGCCAAAAAACATAAGCTTTTATTTGAGCACCTGGCAGTCCGGGGACGCCCCGATCGTCGAGAAGTTGGCAGCTGCAGAGTAAGCAACTACACAATTTGTTTTAAGATGACCCACAGACCATCGTGGGTCATTTCTACGCCTCTAAAACCAAACAATACGAAGGAGCTTATGGAGTTTATTCAACCACAGGTATTCCATGTTGCGCAGACCACACTTGATCCTGGCGGGCTTCACGACTATCTTACTGCTGTAGGTGTGCCAACTTGGACCAGCGATGCCCCGAGTCATGCTGAGGCGCTTCAAGAGGTTATGGGGCGAACTTGCTACAATTCTTTCAAGGTCGGTCTCAATCCTAATGTGACACGTATTAGGGAAGGTAACTCCACTTATTTAAAGAGTATCGTAGAGTCAGGGCACGGCTCAGTGCTCGAGCATGCGTGTGACTCTTGGATGCTGTTCAATATTAGTCGTGTTGTTACACACCAAATTGTTCGGGCCCGCGCTGGTACTAGTTTCAGCCAAGCCAGTGGCCACTACATCCGGGTTGACGGCATTAAGAGCTGGTTCCCACAAGTACTAGAAGACCATCCACGACGTGCTGAATTGTTTGACTTCTATCGTACGCGATTTAAGAGCCTCGAGCAGGCCCAGATTGAGCTAGCCCAGCTTCTTGATGTGGACAATCAGCCATTCAAGATGAAGAAGAAACTAACGACCGCAATGCGCAGGTTAGTTCCTGACGGCATCGCCACGGTTCTTGGCTTTACAGTTAATCACCGCCAGCTTCGCTTTATGATCGAGCAACGTACATCAGCAGCCAACGATGAAGAAATCAGAATTGTGTTTTTTAAGATCTTCGAGCAAGCTATAAAACTTTACCCTAATATGATGTTTGATGCTGATGTAACTATAGTCGAAGGCCTTGAAGAAGTCACATTTGCCAATAAGAAAATCTGATGCGTGGCAAGAAAGATTAAAACCCAAAGGAGAAACATGGCAACGAAAAAATCTAGCGTACCTACAGCAGATACAATTGACAGTATACTGAAGGCTCGGCAAACAACCCATGGAACCTTTGCTGTACATGCGGCCATTGCACAGGCACTTAAGCATGCTATGCGCTTTGATAGTGAAGACCAATTACGTGAGTCTTGGCTGGCGCTTGATGACGACATGGCCGAGGCGCTAGAAATGAACCAGCATAAAGTAGCGCGGATCTTAGCAGGTGACCCAACCGTGATCGATCATTGGGACGATATCTGTGGGTATTCTAAGCTTGTGGCTGACCGCCTAAGAAAGGCTGCAAAATGATAGTAGCAAGGGTTTTAATTCTACTGATGGCATGGGCTATTCTGTTTGCAATTTGCCTACGTCATGCACTGAAGGCATCCCATGAGTAGACCCTCTCTCGATGAATACTGGCTCTCGATGCTGCCCCTAGTAGCGTCGAGAGCCACTTGCCCGCGACGATCTGTCGGTGCCATTCTGATTGACAAAGATGGACGGCTAGTCTCAACTGGTTACAATGGAACTGCATCAGGACTGCCGCACTGCTCTAACACACCGTGCCCTGGTTCGCCGGCTATTGGAGGCACGCGGGATGAGTGCCAGGCCCTTCATGCGGAGTCCAATGCTCTTATGCAGGCGTTCGGCAGTCGAAGAGCTCCGTGGACTCTCTACTGTGGCCTGACGCCTTGTTTTGCGTGTTCTAAGTTGCTACTTGCGGCCGGAGTACGTGAGGTGGTAGCAGCAGAAGCGTATGCCCATGATGACAGAGGCCCGAAGCTTTTAAATAAGGCCGGCGTCCTCGTGTGGGTATGGCGAAACGATGAACGAACGCCTTGGAGTACTGCATGAGACATCTGAAGGAAGATGTTAGAACGGCTCTTCAGAAGCTGCCTACTGGCCAATACAAAACACTGTATGCCGATCCACCTTGGAAGTGGATGAAAGGTGGAACTAAGCGCTATACACCTACACAAGGCGCCAATGTCGGGCGTGAATTTTCTGCAGTTGGCGATACTCCATATGGCGGTCTAAGCACGAAGGAGCTGGTTACACTTGGCGATCAGGTCAAACGTGTGGTTGCACCAAATGCACATCTTTACCTGTGGACTGTGAACAAGACTGTACCAGATGCCGTAGAGATTATTGCAGCCTGGGGTTTTAGGTGGGTAACCATGATTACATGGGATAAGGGTCGGCCTGGTATAGCCAAGTATTTCCAAGGTATCACAGAGCACTGTGTATTTGCAGTTCGCGGAGGTCTGCCGTATAAATTCGTCGATGGTAAGATGGCGCAGGGTCGGACTTTAATCTCAGAAAGAATGACAGCCCACTCACGCAAACCGGCCGCAATGCGCGAGATGATTGAGCGAGTGTCTTACCCGCCTTATCTAGAACTGTTCGGAAGGACGGTTCCCAAAACATGGGATGCAGTAGGTTTGCAACTCGGTGAAGATATGAAGGAGATTCCAAAAAGATGACCTGTAAACAGATGGTGGCCGAATTCCATAAGTTGAACGGTTCAGTAATCAACGGCTTCAACAATGGCCCTGAAGTGGCTGTTCTTCGCACTAGGTTGATCCTAGAGGAGTTCGCAGAGACGTACGCGGCACTGCATGAGAACAATGTCGTGGAGGCTGCTGATGGACTTGCAGACTTGCTTTATGTAGTTGTAGGTACAGCAGTTTCATATGGCGTGCCATGCCCTGATGCCTTTGAAGATCCGCAGGGCCAGCCGGCGCTAGAATTTGAGCGCAATGACATTGTGCGCTTTGCTCGGCTGATGCTACCGCGGCTCCAACGGACTTACTTAGCAATTACTCTAACACCTGCATACTGCGGGGCAGCTTTGACTGACTTAGCGGCTGAAATTTGTGCCACTGGCTCTAGGACATGGGGCTTCCCAATGAAAGAGCTTTTTGCTGAGGTGCATCGCAGTAATATGACTAAGACATTTGCGTCTAATACATCAGGTGGCAAGTATGGCGCAGTCAGTCCCAAGGGTCCTGGATACACGCCACCGGATATTATTGGCGTATTGACAGCAGCGGCCTAGTGCAGGCACCAATACTTATTCGTCCAGTAGTGCCCAAGGACGATAATGCACGTAAGGCTGGGTGCTCTTGCAATTATCGTAGCTCACAACGAAGTAGCCAACATCATACAAAAATGTCTGCTGTATAGCAAATAAAATAAGCCCCGTTGCTCAAGCCTGCTATAGGCTTGAGCAACGGGGCTTTGTACTTTAGAACAGCGATGGCGTAACGTGACTATGGATCCACAATACTACAGCGCTTACTACGCCTAGCTTAGTCAGCTTCTTTTTGTCAGGATGCAGCAGCTCGTGCTCTTTCTGCTGCCCCTCAGCAAGCATCTTATCGCCACTAGTGCTCATGCCGTTCAGGTGGCTTACAAGCTGTATTATTTGTTGGTCTGACACACGGTCGTCTATATGGTGGAGAATGGCTGTGCTTGCATCTAGCATTGGTGCTACCGTATCTAGTGTAGTATCTACCTTGCTAATAGTGCCTTGTGCCAACTGCATTGTATTGTGCACGTCATTAAACAGTACAAGCTCTTGTGCATCTAAGGCTGTAAGGTTCTTGTCTTCATGTCTCGCAGCGACCTCCACAGCTCCTACAGTGCCTCGTACAGTAGCCAAGGTACGATTGACATCAGCCAGTGTTCCGCACGCCTTATGGGGCACGCAAGGCGCATTAATGGCCGCTAAAGTTGCAACCAGTTGGTCTGCTACGCTTGCAAACTTATCGGTAAGCACCTGGCTGTCAGTAGCAACCTGCACTGTAAGCTTACCAGACTCCAGTCGCAAGTCATGACTAGCTAGGCCTACTTCCCAGACAGCCCAACTTGCTATCAATACAAAAAGGACCCCCGCCGAAGCGAGGGCCCCTAGTATGTAGCGCATAGATCTAGGCTGCCACAGTCGGCACAGCCTCAAGAGCCGTAGCCAGCAATTGTGTATTGGCGAGGGCCCTGGTAACAGCTGCTACACTGGCAGGATTAGTGACATGACCAGCTGCAAGCACAGCGCTCAGATTGGTAGTGGCACTAGTCAGTACGCTGGCGACAGATGGATGGGCTCCAAAGTCGTAGAGCAAAGAACCCGCGGCAATTACGCCCGCCTGGGCTTCAGAGATGGCGGCAGAGACGACAGACCCTGCCGCAGCTCCACCTTCAATAGTGGCCGCGATAGTCAGTGCACCGCCGGCGTACTTGAGAATCGCAGTAGCGGTCTGCTCGATCTTAGGCTCGGCCTTGACAGCGGCGGCAAGTTCCTTTTCAACCCAGGCGGCAAAAGTGTGCTCAGCATTAGCGAGCGAGGCGAAGATAGACATTGTGGTATTCTCCTTGGCTTGTACGGCAACGACAGGCGCTGCGGGTTTTACTGCTTGTTCTACTACAATTACGGCTGTAGTAGGTGGTGGTGGTGGTGGTGGCCAGGGTGCGGGGGCTGTGAGCCTCGAAGCGCCTAGTGGCGGAATCTTCGACCACGGCCAGTTCATTGCTGATCCGTAGGCTTGCTACTGCCGCGTACTGGCTGCAAAGCCCCGATACCCCCAGCAACAATGGTGCCGGCAATAGCAAGCGCAGACATAGCCACAGTATCTGGCAGTGGATGAAAGATGATTACACCTAGCACTGTAAGCACCAGCAAGGCACCAACAATTACCAGGACAGTAGGCTCGTTTATTTTCATACGCTCCTCCAAATAGCTTGCTCAGCCTGACGGCGCTTGACTAGGCCAGGCTCGATGACTCCGCCAGCAAATATCCAGCCATGTTGGGCACCTTGCGAGTCAGTGTAGTAAAGCTGAGCGCATGCGGCGTCGAAGTTGCCTGCATTCACCAGCTGCATCAAGGACGACGCGACTACACGATGCACGCCGTTGTTATACGCCAAGGACACGAGAGCATCGAACACGCCCTGCTTCACTGGCGCCTTAAGCGCGTGGTTCACGCCCTCTACAGCGTCTTGGGTGTCGTCGGCTAGAAGCACAGTTGCTTGCCCATCTGTAACTCCGTTTGGAAAAGTATCGCCAGGCATTAGCTTGTGCCCGTAGCCGATAGTGGGCAGTCCGATTCCATCCTTGTACACATGGCTGCGAAAGCCTTCAAACTCCTTGATAAGAGCGAGGCCTTTTTCTGACAGGTTCATTCGGCCTCTTCTTCTACCGGCTCTTCAGCAGTGTCAAAAGGAAGCTCGGGCTGCTCTTCATCAATGCAAGGAATTATGGGCTGTGGCATGGGGTGCCCTGGACGTGGTATTGTCGACATTGAAAGTCTCCTTAGTGCAATGGCGGCATGGATCCGCCGGCATCTTGCTGGTGAGAGTTAGAAGCATGGGCTGAGCCATCTGAGCTAGAAACCTTAGCCGGAATTTCTGACTTATGCACTGACTCCCATTCTTGCAGCATTTGGTACATATCATCCGCTGACTTTGCCACCTTTGCGCCTAGCCAACCTGATAGGGCCAGGACAAGCGGAGCCAGGATACTGGCTATGGCAATGCGGTTGGAGCGCGTCTCTCTGCGTCGTGCAAGACATTTTAGCTCGACTTCTTCTGCGAGTTTTATGGCCTTCTTCTCAGCCTCTTCGCGTTCTTTCCGTACGGCTCTGTACTCGGAAAAGAACTCACGTGCTTCCACTTGAAAGTCGCGAAAGTTTGACACGCCCTTCTCTACTATCCTCAGGCGCTCATCGTGGCGGGCTATTTCTGAATCTTGGGACATGGGGCCTTTCCTATTGGGCCGTGCGAAAGTTAGAGACGCCCTGCATGAGTTCTTTGATTTGCTCTGTGTGCGTTGCGAGCTGCTCTGCCATCTGTCCGGGCGTCATGCGATTCCTTTCATTTGCGTCCTTCGCGTTCAGGTAACGTAGCGGTTATCTAGCTCCGGAGTCTATTGCATCCCCGTCATTTTGTACTGGCCCATCATGCTTACGGTTGGGTATGTAGTTGTGCAAGATGCGCCGGGAGAATTAATGGCAAGTTTGATGGTGTGCCCAGCCGCAACCACATACGGAGTTGTGGAGATAACCTGAGAAGCAACCGAGTTCGAGATGGTTCCAATCGCGGTATACGATCCATTATCAATAACACCGACTGTGACAGCGGTACACCCGACAGCCTGCACGTTAAAGCCAACATCTATGCTGAGTATTGTGATGCTCGATGTTGGAGTAAATTGAAAAAATGCAGATTGGGTGCTGGTTGAGTTAGCTGTCGGTGATCCTCCCCAAAGTGCTAGTCGGACGGGCGTACCAACAGACCCAAAATTGACATTCAATGGGCCGTCGATGGTAAAAGGCTCTACGGAATTTGTAGGTCCTTGTGTGTAGTAGTAGGCTGGCTCTATGTAGTTCCCCGATGTAGTAGCGTATCCTGTTACATCGTTCTTAACCGCCGGATTTCCTGCGGAGGCACTACACCGTGCATTCTCCACGGTGATTCCCCTCAACTGACCCGATACGGTTTGACTCAGTTCTATACAAGGCTGGTTTGCAGAAGCTGTGTGGTAAGAAAAGTTTGGATTATAAAACGCGACGTTTGCGGCATCTTTAACAAGAATCTCCCCAGTAGTATTACCAGAAAAACCCTCAAATTGAGTCCCAAAAAAAGCGATATTGTACATCTTGTCACTGTTTCCGGACCCATTGACGTACAGTTCGTTATTACCCGATCCAGCGTGCTCTATCGCCCCTCCGAACCAGCTTACCGCGCTTATTTGACCCGTACCTGTGTAGTCGATAACTACAGGCTGCGCTCCGGTATTTCCTGATCCGTTCACCCATACGTTGTCAAAAGAAAGAACGTTTAAGCCACCAACTGAGAATGCGTCCGAGCGAATATGAAGTCCGACAGATGAGGCGAACCCATAAATAAGATCGTCGCGGAGAGCAGATGGTACATACAGATTATCAAGATCTACGCATCCGTTGGTAGGAGAATGACCGTTGCAGTTTATGTTCCACCCTTGCACAAGGAAAAACTCTTGCCCTGTACTGTGTGAAAGATTTGTGAGTAGAGAAACAGGAGACCCAACTTGAGCTGATACCAAGTTACATCCTCCCACGGAAGACGCATTCCCGACCGAACCAAGACAAATCATGGAAGACCCGCTAGCAATCGTAACCCCTGAGTTGCCAGTAACCGTAATAGTAGTTCCAGTACTAGCGAGTAGCGTTACTACTTGGGTAGGGGAGCCTATAGCCAAGGTGGTCAGCGTCTCTGTGTAGTTTGGGGGAGTCATGACGGTTCCCCCAGATGCCGGGAGGGCCACGATTGCAGATGCGATATTAGGATGCACAACACCATCTACGTAAACTGTAGAATTTATACTTGGCCCGCTAAGTGGCCCGCTAAGAGCACCCCCAGGACTCACGATGTTCGTAAAGGCCCCTGCTTGCGAGTTCGCCCCGGTTCCGCCACTCGATACCGGAACCGGAGTCGTTGAGGCGATAGCGCCAGCCGCGACGGTGCCTGAGACGTTGAGGTTGCCGGTGATCGTGCAATTCCCGGGACCCGCGCCGCAGCCGTTGATGGTAGTGTTAGCGCCAATCTGCACCGAGCCTCCGCTGCCGATCTGCACCTGCGCGGTTAGGGATGTTGCTGCGATCAAAAGTAGAGCAAATGCGCAAATTCGAAGTTTCATTTTTCCACCTTTACTGATAAATGACTTGAATAGTAAGCGTTGAATTTACAACGATCCCCGCTCCAGTCGGATTGTAAATGGTAGCGTAAGGGCCTCCTAGCGCGGAGATGTATGCGTTGATGATCAACGGGGCATATGTGGCCGAATATCCCTGCCAAGTTGTAATTACAGCCGATGTAGATTGCCCCGTGGCGCTTCCGGCACATACTTCAGTACCGGCGGCCGGTATTGTTACCGAAATAGAGCAAGCGTAAAAGGCGGGGAATTGTGCTGAGACAAACGCTGTCGTAGCGACCTGTGTGTTGTTGGTGCCAGGCGATGCTGTCGGCGCTGTGGGCGTTCCGGTAAGCGCCGGCGAAGCCGTGAGCGCCAAAACAGTCCCCGCGCCAGACGTGCTGTAACTCGTGCCCCATGCACTGCCCGTTGAATTCGGAACTCCTGCTCCTGGATACACCATTGATCCGGAAACTGTGCAAGTGCTTCCTAGTGCGCACGTCTGCCCGTTTACCGTAGTCGAGGGATTCGCTAGTGCGCTGTTCGGTATGGACGATGCCGCAACCGCAAGTGACGGCGCAGTGGTCGAGTTCGTCACGGTCGGCACCAACCAGGCAGGCCACGAACCGGACGGCGCGGCGAAGGTGGTAACCGTTCCGCCTCCGGTTGAGCACCCAATGCTTGCGCAGGCGCTAGCCGCTGTCGTGGTGTCAAAGTTCCATGAGGCTGTCATGGTGCTGAGCGGACCGATATGCACCGAGTACGCAGGAGTGGGGCCTACCAAAAGTCCGCCTGAACCGCTGCTAGAAATACCCGGTAGCATGAGATTAGTAGTAAGAAGAGGGCCGCCGATCTGTGCGTTAGGATTGATCTTGGTGGCCGTTTGTGCCCATCCCAAGGTGACACACATGAACAAAAGGCTAGCCGTGAAAGTACGTGACATAGATTTGATCTCCTACCACAGTGGGCGTGTTGAAATTGATGCTGTTCACTACTAGTCGATAATCGGCTGCTGGACCGGGAGTTTGAAACACGCCGTTCTTATACACGCCCAAAACTATAAGTGGGACGTGGCTGGTAATGTATGCTGATGTGGGAGCCGTGCCTGCGGGTGCCTCCGCGATGTAGGCATTCGCCAGCAGAGCCACAAAGTTAGATACGGCGAAATTACCCACCGTCAGGTTGGTAACCGATAGGCCGGGAATGGTGAAACTGCCACCGAAGATTAAGTCCAGCAGGCCCAGATCGTATTGAATGGGCACCTGCCAGTTGAATTGTCCATAGCCCGGGATCTGCAGGCCCACATTGGGTGTTACTGTCTCACTGGCCATTAGCTCACCACCATGGGGCCGGTTGCATGCAGGGCCAGGTCAGACAGCACCATAAATGTCTGCTGACTGTGCCCGGTGGCACCACCATCTACAGCGCCTAAGCCGTGTAGTGTATTAGTGAACGTCACAGAGTGGCCACCCACGCCATCCTGAGAAAATGCAAGCGTAATAGGTTGGTAGGCTACAATGCTTATTATCGTAATGGAGGTGTTGGCCGTCAGTACTATCTCCCAACCATTGGCGAGCGAGGCGTCCAGAATAATGGACGGGCTGAATGGTGCATATGCCATAGCAGGCTTAATGTCTGCTGTAGTCAGCAGACAAGACAGCGCACCAGCCAGCACGGCTAGATTGCTGTCATTAGTACTGAACCCTTTATTGGCTAACATCTGCATCAGTGCTGCCACACCTGTGGAAGTCTGATAGAACAGCTTGTTAGCACAGTTAGACGGGAAGATGGCCCCCACACCTGCACCATTGGACCGGGTACTGTCCGCCGTGTACGCTGCGTCAGACTCTTGATTGGCCTGCGTAGGGTTGAATTGCTGAAAGTTTGTTGTGCCAGCCATAGCCTAAACCCACTTTCCTGTATCAAAGCCTGCGATGAATACATTGTCGAGATCAAAGCCAAACATAGGCAGGGCTCCGAAGAGGTATGTGTACTGCACGCCTTCAGGTCTGGGAACTATGTAACCGTTCCTAATCAGGTCCTGCATGATGGAAGTAAACGTACCCGTCATGAAAATGTTGGCTGACATGTTTTGGTTGTCAGCAATGATGATGTTACCAGCCGGAAACAGCTGCTGCCATAGCGGGTACAGACTGTCTAAAGTGCCCGTCCATTGGTTCTGCGCAATCTTTGCTTTGATGAGAATACGAAACGTGGTGTCGTCCAACACTGGGCTGACGCCGCCGCTGGGCTGAAACCCAACTGTGCGGTACGCTTGTACTGTTTGTCCGAGCATGTCAAGCTGTACGCCAGAGGCAGAGTCTAAATCAAAGGCGGTGTCCATCAGCATGATTACGTTCGTCACGTCATCAAACTTGCGTAACAGCACATACAGAAGCTTGTTTAGCTTCGGTGAATTGACATACTCACTGGACAGCAGCCCGATGTAGTATCCAAGTGGCAGGGCCTCAAGTGGTTGGTTGCCGTAGCCACCGAAGCCGAAACCACTAGTGCCAAAATAGGGATTAGTGCTCATACTGTAGTCACCACCACGTTAGCCGCCACACCTTGCGACACATTATAGTAATGCGCCATGGCCAGATCCACTGCGCCGGTCGGGCTAGCTGTGAGGCCCATAGTGAGAGCCTGCACACCAAAGGCAGGGCCTAGCAGGCTGGCATTCACAGCCATGGCCTCGTAATTGATGGCCGAGATAGCCACTGTCTCTCCAATGGCCAATGCGTTCAGGTAGTTGACGATGGCAGTCTGCACAGCAGCCACGACAGCTGTAGTAGGCGTACCAGTGTAACCGTGGATGCTTACACTGATATAGATGGGGACATACGTAGGCCTGAAGAAACTGATGTTCATGGTGAAACTAGTATTCGCATCGGTGACCGTTACCGTAGTGGTTCCGTTGGTGAAGCAGCCTATACTCCGTGCACCATAGATGGCCTGCGCCACAGCGGCATCAGTGCCGTTCTCTACCACCATGCTGATAGAGTGTGCGGGATTGCCCCAGCTATCAGTAACGCCGGTAGGGTTCTCAATAGAGCTTCCTGGGCCACCTGGAGTTGGTACGCCAGGATTGACGCGTGTAACACCCGGCACGGCCAGACATGCGGCCACTGTAGAGGCCAGCGCAGTGACGGATGGTAAGGCCACACTGACGGCCTGCCGTGCACGGGCTTTGCTGTCTGTTTCAATAGGACTGCCTGGTACGGCTGCCGCTGCATTAGTCACAGTAAACCAGCCGTTAACAGGCGTGTTAATGATCGTAATGCTTCCCGCAGCTGCCGTTATGCTGCCCGGAGTTGTGCATGAAGCAGCAACGTTGATACTGCCGGTGATGGGTATGATCACAGTGGATGGAAGTACCCACAGATTACCGTTGATGTCCTGAGCCGCACCACCTGTTACAGTGGTGGGCGTGATGGTAGAACCGCCCAGTGTCAGTACTGTGGTGGAGTATGTAAACGCGGCGCGCGCTAGCCCATTCATCTTCAATTGACGGTCTAGCCCTGCACCCACCGCTGTAGCAGGCGAACTCTGGTTGTACACAAGCTGCAAACCAAGGTTACAGTCCGCGGCTTTCAGTGACAGGATTGAGAGCAGCTGATAGACAGCTGCATTAGGAGTGACGACTTGTGTAGGGCCGTAGATGTTCAAAAATGCCTGTAAGTTATCGGCCAGAATGGACTGATATGAGGCTACTGTCAGTCCTGCAGGGCCTATAGAAGGAGGGGCGTATGCTGGCACTGACATTAGTTCCCCAGACTCGCCGAGTCACCCGGCGCACTAGAAACGGTTACCTGACCAAAGGTCGTAGTAAATGTGGCTGTAAAAGAAAACTGGCCGTTGGAGAATGACGATTGAATACCGGTGACAGATACAACGTAGGGTGTAGCTAGAATGGTCTGCTGGATAATCAGTCGCACGGCATTCTGTGTCTTAGAACTCGCCAGCTGACCGAGCATGCTCTGGAACACAGGCACCCCCAAGTTGAGGTCTTCCCACCACTCGCCCAGAAACAGCTTGAGTCTGGTCAGCACATCTTGAGCCACCGCCTGCGAGTCTGCTAATGCGTAGGCGGGGTCAAAGATGGGGTCGTAACTAGCATCAAGCTGTAAGTACGTCACGCTGGGCATTATGGATGTCCTTTACCAAGTGTCATTGATGGCGCCGGGCAGGAATGTGCTGGCTGCAAAGCTGTCGGTAGCATTACGTAGTGCCGTTAGTGGTCCTGTGTACACCGTATTAGCATTGACTAGTCCTGCCCCTGCAAGCGTGCCCGATGACACGCTATAGCCACCAGAAGTAATCCAGTATCCAGAAGTAAGATTAAGACATAGAACTAAGTTGGGCGCGCCCTGCAGCACGGTGAAGCCGGTATCCTGGGAGGCACGCTTTAGTACGGTTCCAAAGCTGTACGTCATACACGCGGTGTTGGCTGTCCAGTCATACATCTTACCTGTAGCTGTGGCATACGCCGCCGAGCCACCTGGAGCCACGGCACTCGCTGGCCCCGCGACTCCGTACGCAGTGGTTAGAGTGATTGAAGCGAAGGCCGTGGTGCCGACCAATAAAACAGCAATCGCGATCCACTTCATGTAGTTCTCCTTAGTTACGGAAGCCACGTGCACTCAGTTCCGGGCTCGATCAGAAGGGCGTCAGAAACATTGCTGGTCTGCCCATACAGTGTCACTGTGTTTGCCGCTGCTGTAAAGCTGGCTGTTACGTAGATGTCGGTCACGTAGGCCGTCGCGGCCGCTCCGGGAGTCAGGAACGCCGTGGCGTCCGTTGTGGTGATCGTTGTGATGTCAGTAGTGCCTGTCCCGAATGGGACTGCCGTCGTTCCCACGTAACTGACCGAAGTCAGCGACATGTGCGTCGGCGCGACACTCGTGCCGACGCCAAACTTTACTGTGGCGACGCCTATGGCTTGCTCCCAAGAAACATGACACAGACCGCGATAGGTTCGCGCCGTGGTTGCGTAGGTGGCCGGGAAAGCTATTCCAGTCGTGGTGTACGTTGTTGTTGCAATAGAGGTCGCCGTGGTTCCGGTGAGTTGGTTTCCGTTCGTGGAGTATAGTGGTTCTGTGGTTACCATGACGGCTGTATTGTCGAGCAGACTAGAAGCTGCTGGCGTAGTTCCATTTATCCTAATTAGTGCGTTTGGTGTGATAGCAGCAGTAACGCTGAGCGCAGTAGAAGAACTTCCATAGGTTATGCCGCCCGCCGAGGATGATACCGGAAAAGAGATAGCAGACCAGACAGGTGCTGCGGCGGTCTGGCCAAGCAAAGGACCGTTGTTGAGCGTCGGCGCGGCGTTGTGGTCCATAGTGGTGGTAGCGCTGAAGTACGGCACTGCCCACGCTACGCCGCCAGTCACCGTCTGCGGGAAGGTTATAGATCCGCCCGATATTGTGTTGCATCCCAAAGCGTGGGTAGTGGTGTTGTAGGTGAGAGCGTTGGTAGCGCCCGCGCAACCGTTAGTTCCTGTGGTGGGCATGGCCACGGCCGATGGGGCTGCTGTGGAGGCAGTGAAGTTTGCAACCACGGTGTCTGAGGCTTGAGTGGAAATGCCGGACAGAGGAATGGAGGCTGAGTAAGTGGCCTGCGCAGATCCGCCCGGCGAGAATACGTAGCCAGTTCCAGGCAGGATCGGAGAAGAGGCGAAAGTGAAGATTCCGGTCGCATCAAAGCCTCCGAAGTCTACCGACGGTAGGCCGCCCGCTGTCAAGTTGCCGTTGCCGAAGTGCAGCGTGTCGGATGCGCCACTGGCCAGCCAGCCCGCGCCCGTGGTGTACAGGATCTTAGTTCCATCGGTAGCATCCAGTGATGGCCCTACACCGTTAGCCTGCAGCAGACCGCCGCTGAACTGATGCGTTGTCCATACGTTCTGCGTGGACAGTAGCGGTACGTTAGCGCCGCTGGTACCTATGTTCTGCGTGGATGCCGTACCAAGTCCACTGATCTGAGTGTTGGGAATGGTGGCAATGAAATTGGCTGGGATGGTGCTGCCTGAGCTATAGCTAGTTCCCCACGCGCTAGAACCGTTATAGTTCGGTATGCCAGCGCCACCCGCAGGCCAAGTCATTGATCCACCGGATCCGAGTGGTCCGGTAGTGGCCCCATTGATTCTGGCAAACACACCCGCCGTGGTAGTCCACAGGTCGCCATTAACAGGCGCTGTGGGAGCCGCGCCGTGTGGCAGATTGAACCCGGCAGTGCCGACGGCAGAGGCCAGTGTAATCACCTCGCCCGTGAACGTGCCGCCGCTCTTAGGCATCGCGCCAGTCACTCGCGTGTCGTTGCCTACGGTGGCGCTAGCTGCTGTGGTCCCGTACGTGACGGAGATAGCGCCGCTGGTGTTGGTGATGGTGGTTCCGTCCGGCTTTACAAGACCCAGCGTGCCTGCTGAAGCTATACCGGGAGGCGCGCCGCCGTCAGACAACAGAGTGCCGGAAGTATTATTCAACAGTGCGACGTGGCCTACAGTGGCCGCGCCCGGTCCAGTCACCGGATTGGTCAGCGTGGCTTGCTTGCCGTTCAACTGCGTCTGCACACTGCTGGTGGCGTCCATGAACGCCATGGTAGCAGGTGTGACACCGTCAACGGTCTTGTTAGTCAGCGTCTGCGTGTCAGTGGTGCCTATGATAGTACCAGCCGGAGCGGTTAGAGAAGTCCCCCACGTACTAGCGCCTGCGTACACTACGATACCAGCCGCAGCGGGCCACGTCATCGATCCGCCTGACGGCGCGTGGCACTGCGCGTCTTGTGGACTGAGTAACCACGTGGCGGTGGTGCAGCCTGTAAGGCCCTGCAGCAGCGCGTTCACTTGAGCCGCTGTGGCTATGGTAGGTGCACCCGTGGCTGTGGTGTTGTACAGCACGCCCGTGGCCAGCCCGGACAGCAGCACACCGTTCAGGCCCTTGACCATGGTGGCCCCGCCGGAGCTAGTGCTTACAGCGTCGCCAGTAAGCGCCGTGAAGCTGCCACTGCCACTAGCGCACCCAGCGGTGGTCAGTGCGCCATTCAAGCCATTAGGGCAGATGGGCGACGTGCTTTGCGGTATGCCGCTGACCAGCAGTCCACCTGTAATAGCCACTCCATTAGCACCATCTGCAGCTACCCCAGGTAGCATTAAATTAGTAGACAGCAAAGGCCCGCCGATCTGATTATTGGGATCAATCTGCGTCGTAGCTTGCGCCAGAGCGCCTATGCACCCGCAGCAGAATAGAACAACAGCTAAAAATTTCATCACTGGCCTTTCAATACGGTGGTTTCCGCCAAGCTGGCAATAGGAGGAGCAGGCCCGAGGTAGCCTTTGGACACTAGGAATGGCTGGACATTTATAACGTACCACTGGTAGAATGTGTCATTCATCAGTGCTTGTGCCGTACCGCCGTTAGTGGCATGTATGGAAGGTGATGTTATAGTCACACTGGAGGGGGCTGATATAGACACCGCATTACTGCTGACCGTCACGGCTACTGTGCCGTCGTCTGTTCTAAGCTGCATAGCCGTAGTGGAGTAGCTAGGCAGCAATCGTGTCTGGTTCCACATGCCTGGTATGAATCCGCAGTCATGTATATGATGACGGCGTACCACGCGCTGTTGATTGGTGCCTGTGGGTGAGCTGGACTGACCACTGGCCCACCAAGTGTCGAAGCAGGTATCGCAGAATACGAGCAGGCCCTCATCGCCGGGGTTGATGGGCATAGTCAGGCAATAGCCACCAGCGCGCGGCAGTATAAGCGGTACGCGGTTAATCGGCACAATAGGTATCCACTTCGGGCCCGCCGTGGTGCGCACGCGCTCTTGAAGAGCTATCTGCACGCTGACGGTCTGCGTAGCAGCGTCAAACCCATTAGGTGCGACGAACGCCACGGTAGCACATCGGGTGTCGTTCAGTGCGTCCTTCACGGCCTGCCGCCACTGCGAGAATTCTATCTGATTGACTTGTGCAGGGCTTAGTAGCGGACTACTTACGGTGCTCATGCATTGACTCCCCAAATTCCGTATGAAAGACCCTTGGCGTACGTTGTGCTGTAGCCAATCACTTCTGTCTGCCAGTCGTTCCCGCGCGTGTCGCCCGTATGACGAAGCTGTGCGACGAAAAACGAAAGATCATCGCTCAACGGCGATACAAGCTGGCTATTTGGGTTAGGCCTGATTACTGTCTGTGAGATCAGCGCCGACCTATCAATCTGGATCATCATAGGTGGCACTTTGACTAACAAGCGGGGGTCCAAAAGAACCGTGAAGATGCAGCCTTGCGGTATCTGCCGTGGCGTGCCTATCAAGCTGGCTGTGACACTAGCCGGAAGACTGGGCGCATTAGTGCCAGGTCCTGGCTGCGGTGCGTACACAAAGCTGGGCGTGGTGTTGGGATTAACCATGTCAGACATGTAGGCGCTGTTTCCATCAGTGAAGAACTGTGCGTAGTTGTCATCAGCAATACGGCCCAGAAGCTGGCTGGGCTTTCCGAACAATGTGTCGCCACGTGGTAGTACTTTAGAAGTCATGCTGGTCTGTATAGTCTGACTCTGTGTACCCGTAGCCTGGGACAGCGGTGGCAGCCCGATAGCCTGTAGCATGCTTGCGACCACCTGCTGCTGAGTCACCAACGGACCCATGGGCATGTTTACCACATCGTCCATAGCATATGGATTGGCAATACAGTGCAGTGTAGTGACTTGATCGACCACTCCGTCCCGTGTGAGTGTAACTTGAAACACACGCCCGTTCCAAATAGTGGCCATCTGTGTAGGTCCGTACTGAAACCCGGCCTTTAGCTGGGCCCATGTGGCATTGAATAGAGCGTTTTGAATATCCGGCCGGTCTAGATTGTAAATGCTGATATCAGCATACCACCAGCATTCTGATATACTGCTCTGTACCACGTCAAATGTAATGCGTAGTGCCTCCGGCTCCCAGGAACTAGAGCTGAATACTTGTTGCGTATTATCCCCAAACCCAACTGTGAGTTCATACGCCTGTCCCCACAGTGGAATGGTAGATGTGCTCATGGTGTGTCGCTCCATACAAGACTGAACTGCCCAAGGTTGTCACGGCCGGGATAGTCGGCTGCAATGTTGCCCGTGTTGAGCAACGCGGCGCTACCAATGGCGAGGTAAACATACTGGGCTAGCAGATTGGCTGCTGGGTACCAGCCAGTGATCAGCGGCACAGATGCAATCAAAGCATTTCCATTCACATCCGCGACACTCATCTGCCAGTAGCCAGCCGTGGAACTGTAGCTGAGTGAAAGATTGAGCGTCAAGGCATTACCGTCTACAATCAGCTGGGCAGAGAATACTTGATTGGCAGCTGACGTCAGAGGAATAATCTGATCAGCCATTAATACACCCCGGGAGCAGAACTGAGCGCATTAGTTATGGAGCTGGTGACAAGCGTATTGGAGCTAGAGTAATTGCCTGCGCCTTGCACTTGACTCTGCTTTACAGGCACTACACCGCCATAGTTATTGATATTGAACTGCTGTGTGGTGGCGGCTGGCACAGGTATGGGAGTGACTGAGCCTAGCGGCGTATTATCTGTGTCCTGCGTGCGGGCACTGACCACTGGCTGAGACTGCGAAATAGTAGCTGTGCGAATCTGACCAAACGACAGCCGCATGCGCACACCACCATAAGAGCGATAGTCTTCCGGGGCCTGCACATTGGTCACCATCATGTTGTAGTAAGTGCGTAGCCGAGTAGAAATTATTAGTGGCACGCGAGCCGCCTGCAAAGCTATCATCTGCTGATAGGCAGAAACGCTCTTGCTTGGGCTGCCAGTCCATGGCGTGGCTTTGGTTGCGGTAGAAGCGCCGACAGTGGTGGTGTTCGTAGATGTATTGGCATACTGGTCTACAGAATCACTCATCAGGATAGACATTGAAAGCGTGGCAGGCATCAGGTATGCATGACTGGAAATGTCCGCACCAGTCTGCACTGGATGCTCTGTCATGCGTAGCTGCTGATCATGGTCTAGCTCCATCACAGCATCAAATACGTACACCACAGGAACTGAGGCCGTAGTATTAGAGGCGACATGAATGGTAGCTTCGTCGCCGGACACTACAGAACCCAGCGTGGCTGTGCTGTTCAAACTGGCAGGCGAATTGTTGGCTGCAGGAACATAGTTGGCAGGCACCGTGATGGTGATAGGCGTAGTGTTCAGACCCCACTGCGGAGGTCTGTATATGGCAGTGCCCATTATGCGCTCCAGCCTAGGTTCTGCGCCTGCGCTATGTTACGTTGAACTGCCTTGGCCTGTGCCTGGCGCACGGTGTCGACTACTACACGACCTACGTCCTCATTAACAGCGTTAGGCTTGGCTACGTGAATGGTGATGCTGCCTACAGTAACGTCACCTGTACCACCGGCACGTCCAAGTACACTGGAGATGTAGTTCTGAGTCTCTGCTGGAAGCGTGGCTTTGCCTGCCAGGAACTTGTCCATGCGACCCGGACCGGCATTGTATGCACCCACAGCGTCGGCCACATTGTTCCCGTAGTGGGCTAATAGCTGATTGAAGTATCGTTCGCCACCTTGCATATTTTCGGTGGGATTGTAAGGATTTACGCCCAGCCCCGCAGCCGTGTTGGGCATCAACTGCATAAGACCGATAGCGCCCTTAGGTGACACTGCGCTCTGATTGCCACCGCTTTCCTGCATCATTATAGCGTGCAGCAGACTATCAAGGCTGCTAACTCCTGCCGCGCTACCAGCGGTCCCGTTGCCATGCCCTGCGCGCCAGAAGTCCCAGGCACCGCCCGTAACTGCGCCTGCACCTGCGCCTATAGCACTACCGGCAGCTCCACCGCTAACGATGCCAGCTAGTATGCCGGCGGGTCCTAGTGGCAGTCCCGCGATTCCGCCTATGATGGAGCCTACTACACCACCCACGCCGCCGCCTGCCAGCAAGCCGGTAAACGTGCCGGTAAACTTCAGCATGTTTTCAACCAACACAGCGAACCAGTGGGCCACCGTTTGTACGGCTGTAGCAAACTTCTCCATGTTGAATGTGCTGCCCTCTATGGCCTTGTCACCTGAAAGCATGCCGACAACATTAGTGAACATGGTGCCAAAGTCCGCCAGCACTGCGCCCGCAGCTTTACCTACTTCAGTGATGTCTTTCCAAATGGGAAGGAACCACTTAGCGATGCTGTGCGCAATGTCAGGCATCTTTTCAATGACCCACTTGTTGAACTCTTTCAGCTTGGTCAGCAGTGTGTCCGGTCCGAGACCGAGTCCTTTCATAAACTCCGTGACGACGTTCATCCCGAGGTACTCAAGTTCCACGTGCATACGCGTGAACTCGAACCTGACGTCACGAATCTTGCGCATCTGCTCATCGTAGTCTTTGCCTGGAGCCATAGCCTTTTGATCAAGCAGAAGCTGATGTGCACGCCCCCGTAGTTCTGGGTCCCAGGCCATATCTTCCATACTGACGCCGAGAGCATCAGTAGCTACTTTGAGCCCCCGTGCAGCATCCTTCGACATATACATGTGGAGCGCAAATAATCGAAATGACTGATCTGCCATTGCGGTCTTGTCAATAAGCCCGATAGCTGCGCCACCAATTGCCACGAACCCTGCGACTATTTCTGACTGAGCCTTGAGAAAAGATCCAGCCATTCGCATGGACTGGGTCTCCGCAACAAAGGCTGCCTCACGCAGAGCATTATGGAATCGTGCCAGACCAGCCTGGTCTACCACTGTCCCAAGTTTTATTAAGTATTCATCAATCACGTTGGGCATTGTGGACCTCTCGGCTTCGGCGCTCGTTTTCTTCTTTAACGTCCAGGAACTCTAGCACATCGGCAAGGTCGCCCACGTCGTAAGTGCCGTCCGTTAATTCATGCTGACGCCACAGCCCAGCAGCTACCGGCCGCCACGCAATGGGGTTTATGGTAGGAAAGGCTACAGGCTCAAATCCTAGCCTGCCGTTGGAGTGGCCGCCAACGGGCGATCGGAGAAAAAACTGGACAAGCTGAACACCAGTGATTCCGTGGTGATGTTGTTGACCAACGAAATATCGTCAGCAATCTCCGGAATGGCCCAACGCCCAAAGTCATTCATGATGGGTATGGTGATATCTGTGCCTGTAGGTGACGCTTCAATGCGTGATGTGGCCTGCATACACTGGCGCTGCGCAAACTTCAAGTCCTCGTAACTGAGGCCGCGCATAAAGGCCAATGTGCACAGCATCCGCGCCTTGTCCTGCTCCGTGGGCTTGGGCGCATTTTCGTCCGCGTCAGGCGTGGCCTGCGCATCTGCTGAAGCTGTCAACAGCACGCCCATCATCTTCATGTAGATGTAGCTGCCTACATCAGGCAGCAGCTTACGTAGCTGGTACCGTTGCCCGTTTATTTCTACCACTGTTGTTTTTGCCATTGTTCTGTGTCCTTCAGCTACAAGTTAACGATGTTGGCTGCCATAAGATTCCAAGTGACATTGGAGCCTGTAGCATGATACGGCTTGTCAGGTACTTTCTCGAAACTGACGCCGTCGCACAGATGTGTGGAACCGTCAAGTAACGTGCGAAAGCTGATGCTGGTGCTCGCCCAGCCACTGACATCATCACCATCAGCAGCTAGTGTGGCCAAGTTGTACAGGTCCAATAGCGCGTGATGGAGCGAAGACGTCTGCTGCACTTCAATAGCGATGGCGCCGTTATTGCCTGGGATATAGTTGGGCATGACGGTACCATCTGAGGCTACTTGGTGAGCCGTGCGACTGGTAGTCATGGAGATGGTAATCTGGCCCAGGCCTACGTTCCCACCCGTTAGCGGAAATGCCACAGCGAACGCACTGTTAGTCAGCGCGCCCACCAAGTCTTTGAATGAATACGTTACGCCAACATTGCCGACGGCCATTGGTTCCTCCTGTTAAAGCTGCACATAGACGCCGATAAGCAGACTGACAACTGCTCCCGCCGTGGTAATGGCCGAAATAATCGGCATAGCCTGCCCGGCGGCACGTGCGCCAGAGGACTGCTGTGAGTACGGCTGCGACTGGTTCAAGTAACCGAGCGGAATGGCTTGTCCCGAGGTAAGCGAGATACCTGGCACATTAACAGCGGGCCCAGCCCAGTTAGCACCCGACAAGAAACCGATGCCTGCAAAAGTAGCTCCAACGGCATTAGCCGCCTGGATAAACAAGTGCTGGCCACCGTTAGTCTGTGGCACGGCGGGCAAGCTAGCTAGTACATTCAGCTCTGCAATCTGCAACTGTGCGACATACATAGCCAAGTAAAGCCACAAGAATGATGGAACACCGCTGCTCATGAAGCCCGGCTCAAATAGTTGGTATGGGTTGTAGTTGCCGTAGAAGTTGAAGTTAGCTGCCTTAATATTGGTAGCCTGTGTCTCTGTTAGTGGCTCTGCAGCTATGCCAACTAAGTCTTTATGCGCTACAGTGAAGAAGCTACCAGGTAGGCCAGTATTAAGCCCCATCTCCATACCCATCAATGCCGCGGCGGCATAGACATTGTTAGGGTACAGACCACTTTGCGTGGTAGAGTAGACCCCAAGCACACGGTACTGCAGTGTCCGCAACTGAAGCGCAATGTTGGCCGCCGTGCCGTTGGGAATGCCGACAGACGAGGACCATGCATAGTAGCGTGTAGTCTGCCAGTTAGGGTCGGCCCATGCAGCCAGCGCCAAGTTGTCGGCATCAGCCGGGTTGTTGACTGCGAGCCCATACCACAGTGAACTCGCAGCACGACATGCCTGTGAGGCCTGCAGCAAAGTCTCGCCTACAGCTGTAATGTCTACTGTGAGGCCTGTACCACTGCCGCCTGTGGTAGCCAGCGCCGTGGCCACAGTGTACGCAGTACCCTGTGTGCCTGCCACAACGCCCAGTGTGAGCACTGCGCCCGTACCAACGTTGATGGTAAGCACCGTAAGGAAACCATTGGATGCACCGCCTTGCGTGACGCCTACTATATCACCAACCTTGTAATTAGTGCCTGCTGAGCCTGCGTGTGGAATGGCTGTGGCAATAGCTGTCAGGTCTTGACAACCGATCCAGATGTAGCCAGGTGCTGGTGTCTGTGCGAGGTAGATGTTGGCGGCGATATACTCCGGCTGAACGGCCGTGAATCCGTCAGAAAGCATGGCCGCTGTAGTGGCGTACTTGCGCAACCGGGAATTAGCCCCGTAAGAAGGAATGACGGCGCTAGGGCCGACGAACAGTCCTTGGTTGAAAGAATTGGCCGTTGCGGCCGTCGGAGCTACTGTAACAGAAATGTTTACTATGTCCGACAAAGGAAGTGGAATACTCATTTTCTAGCTCCTAGCCTACGGTGATATCGGCCACTTGGCCTTCGTTGGTATCCACCTTGATCTCCACGCTAGTGGCAATGCCGGGTGAAATAGTTTCTGTGACGGCTTCATACATGTTGCAGTAGAAGTCAGCTCGCTCCCACCACTGGGCGTTGAGCAGCTCAGGCACGCGCCTCGGAAGTGGCATGTTAGGCAATGGGAACAGGCTGCTTTCTGACAGGCTATCTGTGAAGGCGTCCATGAACAGCGCACTGTGAATAGCCCGTGCACGGTCGAATGAGTTGGGGCCGTATAGCGTCCAGCTAACTCGCCACGCCCGTGTGTACGTCCATGATTGAGTCAGTACACCGCCAGTCTGTGAAAGATACTGGTCACGAATCAGGGTGTATGGATCGTCTGTCAGTAGGCATCCCAGATAACACACATCTGCATTGACGTCCTCGAATGGCTGCCCTGCCGTGGCCCAGTCGATGCGTACTTGGCTATAGTCAGGCGCGGGCATTCCTAGCACACTGCATGTGAGCGGCTGTAATGCTGCATTTATAGCGGCTATAGTAAGTGCTGTGCTAGTGAGCACTTGTCCATTTGGGTAGGCAATAGTTGTCATGAGGCACTCATCCTAGTTCCTAGTGCTTTCCAGTAGCCACTGCCGGGGTAGTGCCTGACTGACAGCACTCTGTACTGTTCTCCTACGTACACAAGTATGTCGCTCGCATCTGTTCCGCTGGCAGAGTTGACAGTCTGCACAGCATAGAGATTGCCACCTACTTTAGTGGACCAGCCGAGCAAACTGATGGTGCTTCCTATGAGAGCGTAGTCTATTCCTGGAGTAAGCATCAGTCCGTTGTAGAATAGAGCTACGCCACTAGGATTTACAGGCCCTGTAAGTGTGTACGTGTTGCCTGGGTGCGCGCCCTGCGGCACTTGGCCCTTTGCACTTGGTGTCTTCGCTTTAGCTTGCGTAGTGTTTATCGGAATGGTAGACCAAAAAGCCATGATACCTGCTATACGGTCTGCTTCAGGCATCATGTTTACTTCTTTATCACTGGCGCGCTGCACGGGACCGACAGTATTAATGGGCGTAACTGATGATTGAAATCCGCCCAGCACAAACTGCCCTGCAGACCGCAGGATGATGAATGGCTGCGGCGCGGCTAGTTCGGCGTCTGCGACTATGTCAGCTACGCTTATCATGTCAGTTTCCTATCGCGATCCAACTGAATGTAGAGCCACTACCATTACAGCCCACATTGAAGCCGCCCGCGTCAAATCCGGACATATACCCAACACGATCGTTATTTCCATTTATAGTTCCCACTACCGTGAAGCAATTGCTCGGGAATGATGCGGGAAAACTCACACGCATACCTGTACCGCTACCACTAGTAGCTGTGATGGTAGACGACACACCCCACTTTATGACAAGTCCGCCCGGCAAGGGCAGTGAGCCCGACCCAGACTGCGTCCCCGCTAGAGCGGCCGTAACCCAGGCAGTAGTCGCTGCATTCTGGCTGTTGTCCCCGGCACCGGGCGTAATGAACTGTGCAGTGCTGGGAGAGGAGCTGCCTATGGGCGAGCTGTCAATTGTAGAACTGACCACCTGCAAGCTGTTTACTTTTGTTGACACTTAGTCCTCCCGTACAAGTCCGATGATGGAGGCGCGCAAAGCGCCGGTGTCGATTAATGGCCGATCACTGCCCTTAGCTGCGATGGTAGCAGGCTTATTCGACTCCCAGCCATTGCGGTCGTCCGTAAACCACCCGCGTGCTGCGTTTTGGCCGGCTAGCGCCGCCCTCATCATCTTTGCTTCAGCGCCTGGCTTATCGCCAGCTAAGTTTGCCTTGACGGAAGCAGCTAGCTCTCTGGCAATGATGTGCTTATTAGGCTCGGCCTCCGTTGCAGGCTCAAGTACCGGGCGTGCAGGAATATGCTTTAATGGTGAGCCTTTGGTGTGGATATATAGCAGCTCGGCATTGCTTACATCAGACTCCGCGATGCTTGTCAGCCTAGCTCGCTTCTTTTTGCTCTTTGTCTTGCCGGCCATTTCAAGCAGTTGAGATGATCGCTCCGTTGCATCAGATGGAATCCCTACATATGCTGCAAGCTTGCCGAGTCCAGCCAACCTCTTAGCGAGCGCAGCTACGCCAGACTTACGTCCTAGTGTAATCTCGGGACGGGTCATATAGCACCGCTTAGCTGCGCAGACTTTTCTTTACGAATAGCCCAGGCTTTCTTAGCCGCTTCGCTGCATCTAGCACGTGCAGCTGGATTTTCGTACGCTTTCCGTACACCATTTGATATACTAGTACGGCATGCTTCAGTTCTATGGGCCTCTAGCATGCGTAGTTTTACTTCCGGGTCTGCTAGGCGCTTTTTCTGTGCCGCCGATATCTGGGCCTTTTGGGCCTGAGTTCTTGTCGCGCCCTTTGGTCCCAGTATCTTACCTAGAGCTTTATACTGGGCCCAAGTATTTTTTGCAGTACGTGAACTGAGCTCGGCTGCTACAGGATTCTCTGCAAAATACTTCGAAACAGCTACAGAAGTCTTAATGTGTTCTTCTTTGTGCTGATATCGCTGCATAGTAGCTCGCGAAGTTTTAGCACGCTCTTCCACACTAGCGTATCTTTTATAGGCACTTTTTGACGCTTTTTCGCGCGCATCTGCGGTAGTATGAGTTTCTAAGTGAGCCTGCCTATTTGCGGGATCGCTGAACCATAGGCGTTTATTAGCCGAGTTTCTTGCGCGAGCTTCTGGAGAGCCTAGCAGTAGCTTCAAAAGTTTCCTTGTCTGCTCTGACACTCCAGTACCTTGTCGCCCACCAGTTGTAAGGTTATAGCCGCCACCTTTAGGGCCGTCTACAAATGATCTAAACTTCTTGATATAAAAAATTTCTTTGCTATTAAGAAGCTTAACTGGTCCACTCCAAAGTACCTCTGCTGTAAAACCACTTACTCCATACTTGTTAATTGCGCGATGAATATACAGCTTAGAAGATTTTTCAGAGTCGTATATATGGCTGCTCCATCTGGTCTCTACAGTTAGAAAGTTTTTATGCTGCCCAATGTACCACTTATCAGTAGCCAGACAATGCAGCCCGTAAATGCAGCCGTGCTGAGCCTCGATTGCCACCGGACCTCCTTTACCAAATAAGTGCCGGACCACTCCCAATCACTTTTGCCATGCTAGCCAGCTGAACACCGTACACCGTCAAATTCCACTGGCCCCAAGCTTCAAGCGAGGTAAGCTGAGCATAGCTGACGCTTACGTCGCCTACGCTCTTGCTTACCTCGATGCCCGTGGCAATTCCTTGTGCCGCCACTTGTGCTGCACCGTAGACGACAGGTGTACTAGATGTGACTGGTGTGGGCCACACTGCATATAAATGGTCAGTCGTCTTAGTGGCTAGACTCAACGTGACGGTGATACCAGACAGACTGTAGTCTACTCCAGGCGTCTGGAACACACCATTGCGTGTCAAGGACTGCAGCTGCCCACCTGGTGGAACTGCACTAATGGTATACACTGTACCTGGCTGGACACCTACTGGAATTTCGCCGTGGATACCCGTCTGCGTGTTGCTTAGCACCTCTGCTACGTCACTCTTGACGTAGAGTGTGAGGTAGTGCGCAATGAACCACGACATGGCGAGATACCACGCGTCCTGCCAGCGAGCTTGAACTAGTGAAGCTTGCGCCAAGTTTAGGTAAAGCTGGATTACCATGATAGGCACTATGGGCGCCTCATACACTTGCAGCGTAACAGTCCCAGAAGCTGTAGCAGGCTTGTTCACTGTAATGGAGCTAACACCTAGCACTGTAATTACCGTACCAGGTTGGAGTCCTACGCCTTGTATGAACTGCCCGTAGCCCAGGCCTGCTAGAGAAGCCAACGCGACTTGATTAGAGCCGGCAACCGTTGTAGCATTTCCTACGAGAGTAGCCGCTCCAAAGAACTTCGGATTCACAGCTAGAAAATCATCAAGGTAATACGGTGGGTTGGTGCCGAACACAAAGCCGACATTACCTACGCCCGGCTGCGCACACCAGAACTCCGCTCCGGAGCCCCACGCAGTTTGCAGCCATCCGTTGAAATTAGGTGTACTCACCGTATTACCTCGCTTTGCTTAACGCCGGGTGTTGATCAAGCCCTTGGCGGCCTTAGGCGCTTTTGCTGCAGCCTTAGGCGCGGCAAACTCCAGCTCGTCGTCCTCATTGATCTCCTCAGCACCCGCGCTGGGAGGCACTACTGGAGCAGGGCCCATCTCCTCGTCGCCTTCATCAAGCTCAATGGCCTCAGATGCCGTACTGATCTTGTCAAGTGGCGGAATGACGACAGGAGCTTCAACTGGTATAGCTGCTGTAGGTGGCGTCAAGTCCACAATGCTGCCGTCAGCAACACCCAACTTATAGCCAATAGTCTTACGTACCCAGTTGGGAGCAGGCACTGGGACATTGCCGGCCGGGGCCTGGAACCTGAGCTCACGATCGCCGTGGTTGGCGAGAAAGATTTTTGAACGCTTGAAAAACAATTGCAATGCCATGTAGTTATCCTCTCCTTGCGGAAGATTGGTTGAAGTGCTGCACGGATGTCAAGTTGTCACCCGAAGGCGGCAAGGAGCACCCGAGTGCCGTTTGGCACCCGTGCAACCCGGTTAAAGGCATCCATCGCGGCAATGGGACGACCGTGGCGGAGTTTGCGGCCTTAAAGACGAGTAATTGGGCATGGAAAAGCCCACGGTGTGATCCGTGGGCTTTCTAGAGTTTAGATTCCGTCCTGATAAACTGCAGTTTGGGTGCGCTTGAAGATGACCTGCGAGATACAGCCCGCAAACATAGTTTCATAAGCCCCGCCTGCCCGTGTAGTTGGCACGGACAGTGCTTGCATCATAGGCTGTGGGACTTTGAGATACAAACTTTTCTTGGAGTTCTTATAGTACGTGCCACGATCAAGACCATTGCCCTGCTGACCGACTGGAGCAGTGTTGCCTACACCTTGGCCGCTGATCCACGGATTCGGCAAGAAGTTGATCTTGAACTGGACGCCGTGGTGCGCTGCAACACAGTTCTCTTCAATGTACTTGATGGTGCTCATGGTCACCGCAGAACCGCCGATGGTCATAGGCTGGGTCAAGTAAGCGAACTGAGTATAGGGGATAAGCAGACGATCGGCCATGCCCTCTTCGCTAGAGTAGCCGCTGTTCTGGACAGTCTGATTGAGCGCCGTATTGACGTCCGCCAGAATCTCCTGAGGTGACTTGCCAGACCAAGTGGTTTTGCCGCTTGCGCCCGCCGGAACTGTGTACTCATACACATTGGGGTTGTTGATGAGACCGGGATCGCCCAGGAAACCGGCGTAGACAACAAAGTCAAGCGCCTTGCCCCAGTTGGCCTCGACAGACTCCTCATAAAGCTCCTGCAAGCTAAACGGCGGAGCCTGCCCAGTGTGGAGAGCAGTCTCCATGCGGCGCAAGTCTACCCAGGTGATGGTCATGCCCATCGCCCAGATATACGTTTTCCAGATGCCCTTCTGGATGTCAGCCTGTGCTTCGGGAATCTCCGTGTTGTTAGTTCCCTGGAGACCGAAGTACTGCGAGCCGGTGGTGGCGTAGTTGGAGGCAAACGCCGAGATGAACTCAGGGAAGCCGCCGCCTACTTCAACATGGATGTCACGCTTGTGCGTAACAGCCTGCAACGGACGTACAAGGTCCGTGTCGATGATTTCCAGTTGGCTCTGAAGGAACGCCAGACCAGAAGCGCCTGCAGTGTCGAATGCCTGAGCGCGATTGCCGGATTTGCGAATCATGTAATCTCCTGTGGTCTAGGTTGCTTAGGCCGCGTTGCGGATCTTGATGGTGATTTCCAGAACGTTGTTGCTGTCCACGTAGCCGGTACGAGCGACCATGTTGGGCAGTGCAACCAAGTTACTGAAAGTGAGAGGCGAGGTGGCAGTGATAGCGGTGGTCAGGGCCTGACTCAGCACGATAGCGGTATAAGCGCCGGCCGTGCCCGTGCCGCTGACTACATACGTACCAGGCTGGACACCAGGACCACTAACGGGCTGGCCAACGAAGACATTAGTGCCGGTCAACGTGATGGCAGTAGCACCTGCAGCAGCCGCAGTAGCGCCCGTCAGAGTGAACAGGTCAGTCGCGGCCGGATTGGTCTCGTAGTCACCAATAGTACCAGCGGTGACGGCCGTGTTCAGTACAACACGAGTGTAGATCTGAGCGCCCGCATTCGGCGTGCCGACGGCAAGGTTGATAGTGCCCGAACCACGCTCCATAACCTCAGCGATCTGCAAGTTGTTGTAGTTACCCAGCTGCTGAACACCAGGAGTGACAGCGTTGGGGTAGACAAGCTGAGTCTTGACCTCACGCACTGCCATGCCGGCGAAGTAAGCGGCGACGTTAGCGATGTTCGCAGTAGCAGCCGCAACGTAGTCAGCAACGGAAGTATAGACTCCGCCCTGTGCATTAGGAATCTGAACCGCTGGATCACCAAAGTTCAGGACATTGGTGACGTTGGTCGGCATGAACTGACGCGCTACAATGACGCGCTCACCGAATCGAGAGACCGCGCCCGGGAACCCAATATTGGGGCCGGTTACGGGAATAGTCTGCCCAAAAGCATACTGGGTCATGGTTACTTATCTCCTTTGGCAGCGTTATCATAGAACGCTTGCAGTTTGGCAACGGCATCTGCACCGCTGTCGTTCGCCTTGCCAGTTTTAGAGTCATGCGCACGCGCGCTACCCGCAAACTTGCCATAGCTACCAGTACTAGCCTTGCTGCTACGCTTCACACTACCCAAGGCAGCGTTGAACGCATTGACCACGGCAGCGTCATTGCTGCGTGCAACGACAGGGCGCAGAAGCTTAAGCACGGCAGCAGCACCATCCTTGGCATCACGCGCGCGGCCTTTCTTCTTGTCGTCAGCAGGCTCGAGCTCCTCCTCGCCAGACTCGACAACCTCCATACCAGGCTCGCCCTCGTCGTCCTCGGCCTCTTCCTCTTCTTCCTCAGAGTCGTCGGCTTCTTCCTCAGAGTCGTCGGCTTCTTCCTCTTCTTCAGGATCAAGCCCAAGGATATCGTCAAGCTTCTTTACTTCTGCGTCCTCAACTTCGACAGGCAGCTCTTCCTGCTTGGCGTGCGCGGGCTCTTCCTCTTCTTCAGAGAAAAACTCACTGAGCAGTGACTTCAGCTCTTCGAGGTCAGTGTCGCGCCCACGCTTATCCTCTGCGTCGAGCTTACGATCAAGGGCGTCATGCATACGCTTACGATGGCTGTCCTCAACCTCTTCTTCCTCTTCTTCGGGCTCGACATCGCGGGACTTCTTCTTGTCCTTGCCGCGCTTCTTGTCGTCAGCCGGATTTACCTCGACTTCGCTGCCTTCATCAGGCCACTCATCGCGACTCTTTTTCTTATCGTCAGCCTCATCAGGTGGTGCGAGTTCTGCCAACTGTTCCGGCTGGATATCAGCGTCTTGCGCCGCCGCCCTCAGCCCGAGGCCCCAGATGTGCTTCCGTAGATTCTTCATCACGGGTTTGCTCTCCTTAGTGGTTAGTAATGCGCTAAGTTTAGATACCACAAGTCCGTTCCCGGACCTAGGCGGCGTGGCCGCAGGTTCGGACGGAGCAGCATCATTTATACGAGCCTCGTGGCCAGCTCTTCCACGTGGCACCACAGCTTCATGGTTGCCCCTGATACTGGCCATACAAATCTTTTTGCCGCGCGCTTTAAGCGCATAGTCATACCCTGCAGAAAGCTCCTCAACTTCTTTGCGCTTGACTTTTCCAAGCAGAGGCTCTGCAGTGATAATGACATCAGCAAGCAATGGCCATTCACCGTCGTCCAGAGGCTCATCACCTTTGCGCACATTTTGAATATGGCCACATGCATACTTTTTAAAATTCTCTGGGTTAATAAAATCGGGCGGATGCTCGTCTGTTACGGGTTTGCCCTCGAAGCTCGCAATGGTCGCAGGGTCGAACACATCATCAGGATGCCGATAGATGTCGATGCTAGCGCTTGGGTTTGAAAGATCAACTCCCAAGTCTCCGGCAGCTTCTTGTGGAAGGTCCTTTACTTGATAGGACTGGAAGCCGGTCCTAGCAATGACGCAACCGGGCACAATGAGAAACCCTTCCGGAGTCTCGCTGCGCCCTGCGCTGAGTCGGCTTGCGTAGTAGCCGCGCGCCATTTACTTGGCCTCACTGTGAAAGTGCTTAAGGAATGCTCCACGTATATGATCCGGCAATTTCATCCAGCTTTCGCCGGCCCAATTATGCGCTTGACCCGCCGTAATACCGTTTGCAATAAGAATCTTTTCTTGAGCAGCAAATGGCAAAGACGCCCATGCAGTGCTTGCGGCGCCATCCTTCGCCCTCTTGGTACCGGCGGGAATCACCTCAAACCCACTATCAGTAATCCGAACAGACTCGCCCGCCCGCGTCCGCTGCAAAGCAGAAGTCAGTGCTCTGTCAGCGGAGTCGAATGCCTGATGCTTGCCCTTAGATGGATGGTCGTACAGACCCTCGTGCCCGCCGACAAGGCGCCGCTGACACTCTACGATGCCATCTCTGGCGCTATCCTCACCTTGGTGGTTGCCAAGTCTACGGTAGCCAGTCGCAGCAGCGCGGTAGCTGTCTAGAGCACGCGCACGGTCGCCTGCAATCTCGTACTGGTTAGCACGAGCTAAGTGATCTTGCGGCTCAGAACCGGAAATTTGGGCGGAGTCCTTGGCCTTACCTTCCACAGCCTCTTTTGCAGCCGTTACAGATGGGTAGAGGCCTCCTGAAAGATGCGGCATGTAGCGAATCTCTCCACCCGCCGTCTTCACCTTCCAGATGCTCTCGCCCTTAGCCGTGCCTACTATCTCCAACCGTTCTGGACCGGCGTCCTTGGCCTTCTTCTTCTGCCGCTCTGCGTGTTCACGAGCATTTGCTTCACGCAGTTCTGCTCGCCGGCGCTCCCATTCTGCCTGGCGAAACTCTGGAGACTTGCCCGCTGCAAAACCAATCGGTACTTCGGAGTCTTTTGCTGGCTTTTTCTTTGGCGTACCAGCCGGCTCGATCTTTACACGGCCGCTGCCGGCACAAGTTACACAAGTACTGCCTTTCGTACGTTCACCGGCACCACTACAAGTTGGGCACCAAGCATTGTCAGCATCCTTCCCCGGCACTGGAATAGGCTCCATGTCAAGCGCCTTTGCTCTTGCGTCTCTCAGCTTCTTCAAGTCGTCGCCCTTTCCAAGTGCATAAGGTACAACCTTCTCGCCCATTTCTTTCATGGCAGACTCATGCGCACGCAACCGGTTGCTCGACTCGCCAGGATTCTTTGCTTCAAGCTTGGCCTGATGCTTCTTGCGCAGGTCGAAGTACTTCTGCTCTTCGGCGCTGGACCATTTGTCGGTAGCTTTATGTAGCAGGCTTGTCTTGCCAACTTCCCAAGATTCAGTAGTAGACTTTAGCCTATCAGGAACGACAATAACTCTGCCGCCTTTTTGCTCCACTACTGTACCAGTCTCACCACTAGAGCGCTTAGCCGCCTCACCTTTGTAGAAAGGCCCATCATTGTCCTGACTCTTCGTAATACCAGTAGCATGCTTGGCAAGCGCCAGCTTCTTCTCGGCTGGTGTGGGGATGGGCTCCAAAGAGTCATCTTTTGCTTTGGCGGCTTTCCGCGCGGCATAGTACGCAGATTGCAGTTCCTCGTATTTATTACGCAATTTAGCTTCACGCTCAGGCGTGCTCGACTTACTACGCCGTGCGGACTCGTACGCAGCTAGAGCCTTGCCAGCCGCTCGTTTAGCTGTGTACTCTGCCTCGTCTATATCTACGTCTTTCCCCTCGCCCTTAACAGGGATGGGCTCAAGGTCGCTGTCTTTTGCTGGCGCAGGCGCTTGCCCCCCATTCTGCAGCATACTAGTCTGTGCCTTCCAAGCCTGGGCTTTCGTCGCACCTGGAAACTTCTTTACGTAGTTCTGATAGAAGCCGGCAAACATGTACGCGCCTTCTTCTGATGCATTCGCAAAGTTACAGGCCCACTCAAATGCAGGACGTTGTGCTGATGTGATTTTAAAAGCATCCTCGCCCCTCTTGCTGTAAGCAGGCGCTTGCCCCCCATTCTGCAGCATACTAGTCTGTGCCTTCCAAGCCTGGGCTTTCGTCGCACCTGGAAACTTCTTTACGTAGTTCTGATAGAAGCCGGCAAACATGTACGCGCCTTCTTCTGATGCATTCGCAAAGTTACAGGCCCACTCAAATGCAGGACGTTGTGCTGATGTGATTTTAAAAGCATCCTCGCCCCTCTTGCTGTAAGCAATCGCAACGGCTTGTTTCTCGGGCTTGCCTGCTTTGCGCTCAATGGCGATGTTCTTCTCAAGTGCAGCTCTGCTCTTACCAGGAACTAACGGCATGACTCATTCTCCTTTGTTCGGCGGCCACGCCGCTGTGCCTACTTAACTACCTGTAACGATGTTGGCCGTGGAAGATGTTCCAGGCCCACCACAGCTGATGCCGGCGATGTAAGTAGCTGTGCCAATAGTGATATACTCCACCTGCCCAGCTGGAATCATCAAGCCAGTGTTATTGGCAACCGTCACAGTACCAGTTCCGAGCAGCACAGTAATGTGGCACGGTCCTTGGTTAGCAATACGCACACAGTTGTCAGACCCAGGTGTTCCTGGCAAAGCGACACGTGAGCTTGAGCTACCGAAGCTAGTGGCGGCAACGCCATCGATTTGGAATGATGCATGCTGAACTACGGCCATTTACTTAGCTCCCTTTAACTTCGCGATCGCCGTCTTCAGCAATTCGCGTTTCTGTGACTCATTACGGCCCATGTAAGCTTTAATGTCAATGCCCAGCGCATCTAGAATCTGCGCCATGCTGTAACGGTCAATGGCGGTGTCCATCGCAGGGTTCTTAACTGGCTTGCTCTGGTTGGTTAGACTCAGAGCACCTGGGCAGGACATTCCGGATTGGCTATGACTGCCGAACGTAGTATCTCTCGCAGTGCCCTTCAACTTTTCGATGAACTGCTGGGCCTTATCCTTTAGTGCCTTGTCCCTTGCATCTTGTGCCCTAAACTCCGCCAAAGTCGCGCGTTCCAGGGCCTTCTTAGTGTTTCCGCTGTTAGCCGCCTTGACCGCCTCAAGCATGAACTGGACAGCTTGGTGGGAGGAGAGCTCATCGACGTCGGTAGCTTTGTGATAAGAATCCGCACACTCCGGACACACGACTTTACCGTGTACCTCTGCGACGTCATCACCGAGCAAGTTGTCGCCACACTCTTGGCACTTGGTTACGCCTTTGCGAATGTCCATATCTTTTACCTTCCCTTTATCAAGGGGCTCCAACACACCCCAAGCAATTGTCTTGTCTAGACCATGACGTGACCCATCGATAGGATGGGGATCCCATTCTTCGAGCCCATCAAATCCGACAATCGCATGATATCCGCCTCTGGGAGAGACACCGCAGATAATGTGCCAACCCTTTGGTGGAGGCTGCGTAGCAGGAACCTCACGGTAACGCAAGCCCCGCTTGGCAAGCCAGACATTGACCTCGGGATCTTCGTTAGCCTTCTTGAAGTCAGGGACTTGTTTGAGCGGCAGTCCGAGTACACTTGCCAATGACGCAGCAAAACAGTTTCCAGTTTTACCAGTTCTAGTCTGCGTTACAGGTATCATGCCGCAAACCTTATAGCGGGCATGGTCTCCGTTGTCGAAGTATCCTCGCTTGCCCTGATAAACAGTAGCATGACCTCACCGGTATCGCCCGTCAAATACACGCTCCAGGTAGCTTTGATCGCTGCAGCGTATTCACGCACTGCCTTCATATCAAGTTTCATACAGTCTCCGAGCAGGGCCTGCTCAAGTCCGCTGTGGCCGTCCATCTTTTGAACTCTTCCACGGTCATTGGAGTAATGGCCGAGAAGACGTCTTTTGCTTTGTGATGACCTGCTGTGTAAAGGTTGAGTGCCTCATTGCGAGTCTTCACGCCAAGTATCACTTTGTGCTCGTCAAATTTCCTGCGACTGCCAAGGACTGACTGGTCGACAACGTAAACATATTGACTGTCAGACTCAGGATCCACCACGTAGCAGTCCAGCGAGTCACCATCAGCACCAAGCACACCAGGAAAATATCCGTAGTCAGCAGGCATGGTGTTTGACCAGTCCTTGCCGCTACGTATCTCACCCTTATGTGTTTCGATGACGACATCCAGTCCCTGCACTTGGTACTTCTGCACAGCCGGGCCATCAGCGTCGTTGGCCTGAGCTTGCTTTGGTGAGGCCTGTGTCTCTTCTGGCTTGTCCGTGGGCTCTTTGGCAGCCTTACCTACTTTGTTCTCTTCTTTGATCTCTTTAGCAGGCGATGCAGATGGATTCAGTCCACCAAACAGCCCCTCACCAAGCTCTCCTTCACTGCTGACTTCATCCGACAGCTTCTCAATAGCCTCATCAGTGATGTTGGTGAACAAGTCCGTCTTGACACTGCTCTGCTTCAACTCTTTACCGGCCGTACGAGGACTAATGATACCACCATTCATTGCTACCACAACTGTGTCCATTGTGGTCTTAGCCAGCTCGCTCTTGTCCTTCGGGTCCATCACGCGGATGGAGGGGAACGCTAAGTCTAGGTCGTCAGGAACTTCACCCATCTCACTCATGCAGAGAACGGGGTAGAGCTTTTCAAGTTGTGGACGTAGGTCTTTGTCTTGGTCCGCACTTATCCGTTCCTCGTAGACGCGCTCATCTCCCTCATTGGTGCCATTACCTAGACCACCTAGAGTCTTGCCCCAAAGGCGGGAGACGGGGATCTGCGCAGCACCAGAGATGTCTAATTGAAACTGCTGATAGCACTCGGCCAACCCACTGAACGTGTAGGAGGTAGACTCGATGCCGCCGTCAGCCGGCAATGGAACCAAACTGTTGTTACCCATTAGGTGATTGAGTGTGCTCATGCGTTGTTCAAATGCTGCAGAAGCCTTTTGATTCGAGCCTAGACCGCTGAGCAACTGTGCCAAGTCGGGGAACTTCATACCGAGGATGTTCGCGCGAAACGACAATGAGAGAATGTTCCAGCTCATGTTGTCGCGCTTCTTAATCTCCTCGTACACTGGCTCTAGCGACGAGATACCCCACCAAGTCTGCGCTTCACGTTCTGGAGTAGGAACCTCAGGGCCCGTAAAACGCAGAATGCGGGTAGCATGGACCTTAAACGATTCACCGCCCAGCACATTAACACTATAATGCTCTGGTAAACCAAAATCAAGAGGCCGATCGATATCAGTACAGACAGACCCATCGGGCTGAATTCCAGACCAGCGATCGAATGGTACAAGACCTTTGAAATCGTGGATGCCAATGCTGTCCAGATCAAGGGGCTGATCAAGCTCGTTCTCCTGGTTCTTCAGGGCAATCAAGCACCCGGCGCCGCCAAACAACCTTGCCCACTGCATTGCTGCAAGGATCTTAGCCTTTGAGTTCGTCTTGCGCAGCGTCTTGTCAATACGAGACATATCTTTAGGATCTATGTCACTGGTAAGGCGAGGCCACGCACGCACCATGTCCGCTGCCGGCATGTCGATAATGCGACGACTGATCCAATGGTTGCGATACATGACGATCAGCTTCCAATAGTCATAACTAAGCCGCACCATCTCGTAGTCAGCAGACTCAGCGAGTGAGGGCGTTCCAGCTCCCATACGGGCAGCAGGATTAGTGAAGTAGTCCATTGCATGGGCAGTGTCGAACGTTACACGCTGCTGTAATCCAAGAGCATTCTCAGTCAGATTGGCTTTAGTACGTTTGCGCTGTTGCCTATTCATCGCCAGCCTTCCTGATTTGATCTTCTTCACTAAGCCATATTACTTTTTCTTCGCTATAGCACACAGGCTGAATCTTTGTTCCATCAGCACTCTTGATAAATGCCCATAAAAGACGTTTCTTTGCTTTAGGTGCTATAATCTCTGCAAGGATGTCGCCGTCAAGTTCATAACCATTGACATAGATCACGTCGCCCTTGCTTATATGAACTTGTTTAGGCGCAGAGCGGTCGAGGTGTAGACTTCTGCGCCTAAGCATTGTAAAACTCCTTTACTGTTGAACGTAGCTCAATACGCCTTGCGCAGTTGTGACAGTGCCACCTGCTAGCAAACACAAAGCATTACCAGCTGGCGCAGTAACTACTGCTCCGCCCCAGCCCATACTGACGGGCTGTGTAGCATTAAGTGCCAAAGCGCCTGTTAGCGTTGTAGTCCCAGTTCCACAGTTACTACCTGTGCCGTATTCAAGTGTAGCCGTTGCCGCAGAGCCACCTGATGCCGTGACTTGGCACACATAAACTGCCTTACCAGCAACTGGTGCAACTAGTTGCGTAGTACCAGTACTAGAGATATTGATAACTACACTCGAAGTCTGCACATTTGGATTTTTGCAGGGGTCGCCAGCAATCGACTGAGTCGCAACGAACGAATCCACAGGCGACATAGTTACACTGATGGTGCCAGCAGTCGGATACGTAGAGCAAGAGTAAGTAATGACGATCTGATCAGCAGCCAGCACGGTAGGCGCAAGCAGCAAAGACTGAACGCCGTTAGAAGGCGTAAACGCAACAGTCGCTTGAGTGCTCCCAACAGTCGTGGAGTTGTTCGCCTGGAATGCTTCGGCAAATGCGCAACCAGAAGGCGAACCGGTAATGCCCGCCATGGTAACGTTGAGGTATCCATAGCTGGACTGCAAGGGCGAACGAACTGCGGCACTAGTGGCTGTGGCCTTTGCAGACTGCAACGTGAACATAGTCATGCCCGCATCAGCAGTGTAGCTGTAAGTGGGAACCTGGGCAGAAACGAGGACGGGCAGCGCCATGAGCGAGGCTGCCAGGAACGTGAGAATTGCTTTGCGCATGGGACTGTCTCTCCTGGATGTTGGTTAAGCCGCTTGATGGGCGGCAAATTGTTTAATGAACTGTTGCTTGTTCATTTGATGAATGGCACCTTGATGGTAGACGCGGCATGGAAACGTGAGATCGTCAAAGTCGAGTACCGGCATAGAAGTGCACCGGCAGTTTGGAAACTCTCCAGCATGTCCAGCACCGAGCGTCGACTTGACTCCAGCTAAGTGGTCTGGATTAGGCACGTCGTTCCAAGGCACTATGACGTCATTCATGTGAGCATGACTGCCGCGCACTCGGCCGTCTTCTGAAGTGACCCACTTATAGAACTCAATGTTCAATGCTTCTGATCGAGCTTGAGTTAAAGCAGCTGACGCTTTTGCAGACTCGGTCCTTGCTATAAGATGCACTCTAGACCGAATCAACGCTGGGAACCTTGCACGCATCATCTTCGCCACGGTACCAGCACGTGCTCCATTCTGCTGTGCTGCTCGTACCTCATGGACTAGATGCTCTGCGGCTTCAGTGGAGACTGATGAGATATACTTGGCATTCTCTGCAATAAGTTGCTGCACTCGCAAACCAGTCTGGCCTTCCATCTCTTTAGCAAGCAGACGATGCAGCATGCGTGACCGCTGAGACAAAGCGGCAGCTTGTCTCCAAGTCTGCCTGTTGCCTACATTGACCCAATGAACCATCTTTGTAGCAAGCGACTCACTGGCCTCTTGGATGTCTTGCTCTTGGGACCTTGCTTGCAGCCGGGCTAGCCACTGCTCCAGAGTCTCTTCAGGCATCTGTGGGGCGAGCACTTTACCGGAGATTTTGCGGATAGCTTGCTCGTAGGACTTCTGGAGGCGCTCAGTCGGTCCGAAGGTGCCTTTGAGATGGCGCACAGTATTCTCTCCACTCTGCTGCGGACTGCATCAGCTCAGCTGCAGTCCAATCATCGCGATGAAACTGACGCGGCAGTCGGTCCAAAGCATTCACATGCTCTACCAAAGTTTCAAGAGCGAACAGGGCGTCACTGAGCTTCGTAGCTAAATAAGCGTCTTCCATTTACTTCTTAGCCTTCCCGTCCAACACGCAATCAAGCGCTTTGTGCAACCTTGCTCTGCGGCCGAGGGACTGGGAAGAGTCTTTGGCACGCGACTGGAGCTTAGTCTCTACAAATTGCTTTGCTGCAGCTTCTGTAGGAAAAGTTTTTGTAAGCTTCAAGCCTCTGCCGTGAATATACGCCACCCACTCATCATTGTGGTCGCCTCTAAACACGTCAGCTAGAATTGGATACGCTTTATTTGTTCTATCGACATAGGCAGAACTGCCACCCATAGTCTCCCAAGAGGCTACCTGGGAATCTTTAGCAAATGCACCGCGGTGTAATTGGGCGCGGTCGGTAGCCTTTGCCTTTTTAGCGGCTATCTCTTTCTTGAGTGCCGCAATATGATCGTACATAGCTCGCCAGCGCTGTGTCCCTTCAAACTTACCTTTGAACTTATCAGCGTGCTCTTTGAAGGATTTCTCGGCATTATGCAGAGTATCTTCGAGGTCCTTCAAACTGTACACGTAGTCTGCCATTTTAGTTTTCCATCCCGCTCGCATGAGCTGTTAGTCCGGTCTCGCGTCCATATGTGTCGACCATGGACCAAGCTTCATCACTTAGCCAGAGATAACCAAAGAACCCCGGACCTCGAGGATGTGACTTCATCTTGCAGACCTTTCCACGAGCCAGCTTCAAGTTAATGACGCCCTCGACTGGGGCGCCTGCGGCTTTGAAGTTTTCAAGCAGAAACTGATTAAAGGCAGTAGGCGTCAGCTTGTTTTTCCAGCAGGCCCCGATCTCTTGGGCATCGATGGTGATCATGATCGGCTCTTCATGCAGTATCTGAGCTGCAGCGGTTTGTGCTGTGTCCATTTTGTGGCACTCCTACAAGTATGAATGGTGGAGCCTGGTGACTCCACACGGAATTTCTTGGTACTTAGGCAAGGAAACACGCGCCCTTAGCCTCCTGTAAGCCGCCAGCGAGGCACCTTCTGGTGAATCCCATAGCGAAGTGAATCACAGTCATCATCTTCTACTTTGAGCGGCTTTTCAAGTCCTAGCTTAGCAGCTGAGGCATCCCAGGCATAAGTCGGTACACGTTTAGCAAGTTCAGGACAGCCTTCTTTATTGATGATCAGCTTTCGCTTATGTAGCATTGTGCTGACAGAGTGAATGCCTTCACTTACTGCATTATCCGCTTCAACGATCCAAAAGCCGCGCATAATGAGCTCAGCTTTAAGACTCGCAGCTTCGGGCGGTATTCTTACTTCACAGCCCATTGCTCCGAATGCTTCAAGGTCATCTGCATACTGGCCGTCTGTCTTGACCCGCATTTCTTTGACACTGTCCCAGCGTTGTTCACGTGTAGCATAGATGACATCGCCATCATCATAATACTCAATATGCGACTGAACGTGAGACACACCAGCATCGATGGAGTACCAATGATCGACATGACCGCCTGGATTGCGCAGCCCGACAGGCTCAGTGGCATTTGTGCATGTGTTAAGCTTAGCATCCCAGCTATCCCGATAGATCGAGCCTTCAGCAACGACCCACAACCCATCAATATAACGAAGCTTAAACACACCAGTCTGTGATGCAATGATCGCAGCTTTGGCTCGTTTACTGACGTTGGGATTGTCATCTAAGCTGAAGTGAATTATCTCAAGGTCGTCTTGGAATGCCGGGCTGTCCATTACATCTGCTTTGAGATAGCAGTATGGATTACCAGGGTTCGTAGACATATAAGCACGCGCCATGTCTGGTGACATACGCATGAACATCTGAGCTAGGAAGCTTTTAGGATACTCAACAACCTCGTCCCCGACCCAGATTCCCACGGTGGACCCAAGAATTTGCTTGTAGCTTGCTTCGTCCTTAGCTCCGAGACAGAACCATTGCTTGCCGAACAGGAACAGCTCACCAGAAGCGGCATTATATGTATAGTTCTCTCGGCCCGCAATTTCAAATAGATCAAGCAACACATTGCGATAGAGCGTCTGCTTTGTGGCTCCAGTCATGATACGCTTGCCTGGAACCTCATAACGGCAGAGCTGCACAATGGTCTTGGCGTCGAGCGTAAACGTCTTACTAGAACGCACTGAGCCTTCAAGCAAGGTGTATCGCTTGTCGAACTGTGGCTCACGCATGATGAATGCATGCGACTTGCGCCCGAATGGCTTCATTACAGCATTACTAGTCGCTGGCATCTACGGGCCCGCTTTTCAGTGCCGCGAACAAAGCTTCGAGTTGCTCATTATGTCCACCACTTGGTGGCTCAGCGTTCTTGCCGTGCTTTTTTGGAAGCATATGGGAAAGCGACCACTGATACGCATTAAAAATGAGTGTACTGCGTGCGACGTTGTCAATGATACGAGTCTCAGTTGACGCGCCATATTGGTCACTGTTTTTCGTCACCGTGAGCTCGGTGAGCAGCGGCTTTAATGCGGCCTGCTGAGCTCGTTCTTCGTATAAAGTGACGAGTACAGATTTGGCACGCATATAGCGCGCGGAGAATGGATGGTCTTTGTCGTGGATCCACGAAAGCAATTTCGACACATTAGGCATATTAGGCATCATGCCGATATCATCGAGTGAAACACCAGTAGAAACTAGCTCAAACAATGCCACATCTAGCTCATCTGTGTAAGCAATAGATGGACGACCAATTTTGCCTGGAATCTTTTCGAGCACTAAGTTTGGCTTAGGCGAACCAACTACACGCCGCTGTACTTTGGGCTTTGCTGCCCTGACCTTTGCAAGCTCTTCTGCCGCAGTTTTACGCCGCTCAAGAATACGCTGTTCACGCTCTGCTTTTTTAACAAGACGACGGCGCTCTACTTCAGCTTCGTAAAATGCAAGCTGCTTTGGACCGACATTAGGCTTCTTCTTAGCTACAGGCGCCGTCACCTTAGCAGGCTTCTTCTTAGCTACAGGCGCCGTCACCTTAGCAGGCTTCTTCTTAGCTACAGGCGCCGTCACCTTAGCAGGCTTAGTGGGCGGCGTGCCCTTACCTGTTTTCTTGGTGGGTGCCATGATGTATCTCCGTAGACAAAGAAATAGCGACCTAAGCACAATGGCCTAGGTCGCTCACATATGTGACGGTCTTGCCGCGTACCGTCTTGGTGCCCCACTTGGCTAGTTTATTGGAGGAACAGGTCCGTCCTAAATGATGATCTGTACAAATCACCTTAGCCGCTTTTTGGCACTCCCTTTGTAAAATTGGTCGGAGTAGATGGATTCGAACCACCGGCCCTCTGTTCCCAAAACAGATGCGCTGACCAAACTGCGCTATACTCCGATACCGCCATTGCTCTCCATGGCTTAAAGTCACGCCACTGTAGCAGGTGTCGCATGTTGTGCACATAAAGTCCGGTTCTTCACTGTGTTCAATCTTTGGCAGGAGATGTAGGGATCGAACCTACAAGCTCGGTTTTGGAGACCGACAGTTTGCCATTAGCTTAATCTCCTGTGCTTAGTCTTTTGTCCACTCAGCACTCTCGGCCTCCGCCGCATCTTTAGGCTCTGTCGAGTCAGACCCATCAGAAGCTGGAGCTGTGTCCTCAAGAATCATTTGGCGAAGCTCATCAAGCGTAGGCAGGCGTTTTTCAGACATACTAACTCCACGGAGTATAGCTCAAAGCTGCTTCATTGACAAGCTTAGCATAACCTTTGACAAGGTAGAACCCAGCGCCTGTGCACTCAATGACCACCGTGCTGTTTGCATTAGCACCGGCTATTCTTGGGTGTAAGTAAACAACATCTTTAACTTTAAACCCTGTGAATCTGCTCATCCTGTTTTCTGTAAGCCCCATGTACGAAATCCCATTAAAGCCTCGCCGGTCTCCAAGCCTGCAGCAACAGGCGACCACATCCCGCCAACATTGACAGGCACAATAGCTGTAATGGGACCAGCTGAAGAAACACAAGTATCAGCGCCACCAACAAGCCGGTGAGTTTCCACTGAAACCATCATTTCAGCTTCTAGGCGACTAATATGCCTATGTGATGCAAACTTTTCGTCTCGATTCAGTTTTGGTTTACCGGTTTTATAGCAGCAGGGCCAAATTGACCAGTGCTCAAGGCGTGCGGCTTCTTCAACAGAGAGCAGGCAAAACTTCACAGCCATTTGCAGATACCTGTGCCTAGGGTTTGCGTTAGTCGACTGGATATCGTACCAGTGGGACGCCTCCTCAACCCTTAGGGAGAAAGCAGCATAGCAGAGTACGCCCTCCGCACAGCTATTCAACAAAGCATTGCTAGTGTCAATCAACAAGTTCAATTGTAAACTGCGAACGGCGCTGTAACGGCGAGAAAATACACAGAAGCGGCAAAATTCGGCTTAACTGGTTTCTTTTCTGCTTGATAGTTCACAATAGTTCATTTAAGTCTTTTGTTTTCTTTATTTAACTATTAACTATTATAACTATTAATAAATATTGTATATATATTTAAACTTATTCTTTTACCATCTTATATGTTATGACATGAAAAAGAATAAAATTCCTAATACCAATTTCGAACTACGAAAGTACGCGGTTGTTAGTCAGTTGGTAGTTAAAGCTTCCGAGCTCTTTTTGTTATTATAAACATCTTAAGATATGCTTATATGCTTGTGTATAAAGGGCTTAGCTTTTTGGTGTATAATTTCTTAAGGTAAGCAGGCTGAATAGTCGCTCAAAAGCCTGCCAGGAGCCCGAATGCGCGGTGCAATTATGCTCAGCCTTGATGTGGACATTTTGGCACGTCTACATCAATGCACAACTCAAGCTACACAGTCCGATGAGCTAGCAATTATGCTCGGCCTTTACGACTCCACGGCGATAGAAGTCCCATTAATGGCTACCGTGAAGCCCATTATTGTACCAAAGTACGACGAGTATTTCTTCACGCCTGACAAATATAAAGAGCTTCAAAAGCTTGTTAAGTCAACTAAAACCGGCTATGATCTATTAAATTATGCTGCTTTACATGATCCAAATGGCAAAGCTTTTATTCTGAAAACACGCCATGAAGCAGGCAAAGTTCTTAAGCGCGCTGCACGACCGCCGAAGCCTTTAAAGGCTCCTAAGCCCGCTAAGCGCCCCGTGATTAATCTAAGTCGTGTTGCTGAAGCTTTGTTACTTAAAGGTCTGGAGAGTTTTGATGTCCCCTCTATCGCTGGTGGAAGTACGCGCCGCAATGCTGCAAAAGCTACAGACCAGCCTGCTAACGAGTAAGCATGCACAACAACTGAAAATACAACCGATGACAGAGCGTGAAGCTGCGGAACTAGGAGTTAGTCCAAGCTGGGCCGGTTTCAAAATTCCGTATTTTACACCAGAAGGTGCTATTGATAAAGGTTTCTTCCGCTACCGTTTTTGGCCCGACAGTAAGCCAAGCTCAGGCTTTGCTGCCATAGCTGAGCCAACAAGGAAACTACGCTATGTACAGCCCAAGAACACAGAGCTGCATGTTTATATGCCGCCGGTGCTCAGCACATCGTGGCGTGACATTATGAATGACGCCGCTCAGCCGCTCTGTATAACAGAAGGTGAGCTCAAAGCTGCCTGCGCATGTGTAAGTGGCTTCACTATGTTAGGACTCGGTGGAGTATTCAGCTGGACAAGCAAGAAGCATCAACAGCCATTGATTCCCATCCTTGAGGAATTTGTTTGGGAAAGCCGCGACATTTACTTATGCTTTGACAGCGACCAGACAAGCAACCCATTGGTGCAGTTGGCTGCAAGCCGCTTAGCCTTAGTATTGACAGCACGCGGCGCAAAGGTTCACGACGTTATTATCCCAGATGGCGCTGGTGGTGCAAAGCAGGGCGTAGATGACTTCATGGTCGCGCGGGGCGCGGAGGCCTTCGAAAAACTGATCGAAGACGCGAAGCCCATCGGCGCTGGAGTCGAGCTTCATCGGCTTAATGAAGAAGTAGGCTTGTTGTGGAGCGGCGGTGCAGCGGGGCACGTCGTGCGCTTGTCTGACGGCTTCGTTATGAAGCCCCTAGCTTTTACGCAATCATTTTATCGCGATCGTACGTATTCAGAATTTACGCTTAATGCGCAAGGTCAGCCGGGTACGCTTCGTGTTAAACGGGCGGCAGAAGAGTGGCTAGGTTGGCGCAGTCGTACACTCATGGGCGAGATCACTTATGAACCTGGTAAACCGCAAATTACGGCTGAAGGCAACTATAATATATGGCGGTCCAGTGGACTAGAGCCCATTAAAGGCGACATTAGCCCGTGGACTCATTTGATGGGACATATGTTTAAGGACCTACGACCAGAGCAGTTTAGATGGCTAGAACAGTGGCTTGCTTGGCCATTGCAGTATCTAGGCGCGAAGATGTATAGTTGCGTATTGCTTTGGAGTCATACAGGCGGTACAGGAAAGAATTTGCTAGCAGAAGTTATGTGCCTGTTGTATGGCCCATCTAATTCTGTCACTATTGGTAGTCGTGAGCTAACTGCTGCATTTAACGGTTGGGCAGAGGGTAAGCAGTTTGTTGTAGGCGACGAGATCACGCTTGACGACAAGCGGCAAACGAGCAATGCGCTTAAGTCTATGCTGACGAGCACAAAAATTCGTGTAAACCGCAAAGGCGTTGAGAGCTACGAGATCGACGACCGCGCTAACTATGTGCTGACAAGCAATGATCCTTTGTCGGTTGTGCAAGAGCAAGGAGCAAGGCGCACATTTATTCATCAGGTAAACGAAGAGCCATACGGGGACGCAAGAGGCCGAGCGTTAAAGAAGTGGGCAAGTGAGGGCGGAGCTGCACATGTGCTCTACCATTTGGTTAAAGAAGTTGACCTATCCGATTTCTCTCCCACTGCCAAGCCGCCGGACACGGATAGCTTTATTGACGCTGTAGCTTATAGTCGTAGTGATATTGACACATGGGCCGTAGCTGTGCGGGCAGATCCCGATACTTACCTTACAAGTAATCGAGCCAAGTTCGACGGGGGCAAAGAACAAAAGGCATATGATGTGTATACGCCAGCAGAACTGCTGAAGCTGTACGACCCAGAGGACAAAAAGAAAGTCAGCTTACGCGCTTTAGGCATCGCGCTTGACCGAGCGGGCTTCAAGAAAGCGCTCTATAACAATGGCCGGCTCGGAAACATTCGGTCCACATTTTGGTTAGTACGTAGTACAGTGAACGTAACAAGCACAGTCGCCGCTAAGATGTACCAGCAAGAACGTGGCGTAGGCGATAAAACAGCTAGTGTGAGCAAGTTTGGAAAGAGAGTGCAATAGTGAAGCGAATACTGCCAAAGATTGTCCAAATTTGTGCATTAGGCGAAGATCTGCAATCTTTACATATTTGTGTCTGGTAAAGGCGTTACGCATTCACACTGGGTACTTTCTGTGCGTAATATAGCAGAACGTCCCGGTTTAGCTCTGGAAGATGTTGAGCGGCCAAGGCGTAGGCGACAAAACAGCTAGTGTGAGCAAGTTTGGAAAGAGGGACTTAGCTGTTATAGTCGCTCAGCCGGCTAGCACGCTTATAGAGCGGTTACTAGAAGAATGGGGCGACCCAGCTGCCGGATCTAAAGCGTTGGGTTTGACATGCGCTTTAGTCGAGACTAGGCACGTAGAGCTAAGACGGCAACAGCTGGAGAAGTGGAATGGATGATGCAGAGATACCAGGCCAGATGCCTCGTGTATGGACCATTGCGTGGAATATGAAAGCAAAACTTCCGCCTGAAATAGAGCTTGACGATTTGATAGGCGCCGGAACACTCGGCTTAGTAGACGCAGCTGCGAAGTACAATCCTGCGCTAGGCACGCCATTCGGCCTATATGCGGCCCATAGAATCACAGGCGCTACAGTAGACTCCTTGCGTGAGCTAGACTGGGGCAGCAGAGCAATACGTCGCAAAGCGCGTGAGGTAGCCGAGGCAACTAGCTCTCTAGCGCGGCGCTTGGACCATGAGCCTGACAAAGCGGAGATTGCGCAGGCACTAAGCATGCCACTAGCGCATTACCAAGCACTGCGCGCTAGGCTAGACGCACTTGTTACTAAAGTTCTTGATGCAAGATGGGAAGATGGCTCCGAGACAATTGGATGGGTGGTCGACCCACGACCTGGGCCGCTAGACTGCGCTATAATAGCCGAGACAGCAGCGTGGTTCAGTAGACTGCTATCGCGGTTAACGCCGTGGCAGCGTGAGGTGCTAATCGGTATTTACTGGTTGGGCATGAGGTGATGCAGGCTACAAAGCTTAGTAAAGCACGTGTGAGCCAGGTGCACAAAAGAGCTTTAGCTAGGGTAGAAAGGACGCTGAAAATAAATTTCCGTCTGGATACATCTGCAGCGCTATAATAAAGGTATGAGGTGAAAGCATGAAACTGACTACAACATTGAGTCTTCTTCACAAAGCCAATGCTTGCCAACCGCGCTACAAAGTTTTGCTTGCAGCGCTCGGAACTGACTATCCAAAAGACAAACCAATCAATTTGCTTACAATTCTCGAGCATAATGGGCTAGATGATGCGCTCTGGGCGCTGCGAGCTACGGCCGAGAATTGCAATAAAATAGCGTACTTAATGGCAGCAGATTTCGCAGAGCAAGTGCTTTTTGTTTGGCAGAACTATGCTCCAGAAGACAAGCGCCCAGAACTTGCAATCAAAGCTGTAAGAGACTTTGCTAATGGGCACATAACAAAAGGAGAACTACAAGTTGCCCAGGCCGCCGCTCGGGCCGCCGCCGCCGCTTGGGCCCAAGCGGCG
>Ga0302265_1000029_pt1 | contig 85150 bp, 63 predicted proteins | sample III_Bog_E1_1_FD_194556 | JGI IMG/M metagenome (GOLD analysis project Ga0302265, IMG submission 194556) | Peat permafrost microbial communities from Stordalen Mire near Abisko, Sweden - III_Bog_E1_1 | ecosystem: Environmental > Terrestrial > Soil > Wetlands > Peat | place: Sweden: Abisko...
GATCTCCGGCTTTTCCATCCGCCCTGCTCCTCTGCTAACCTTCTTCATTGGCTGGTCTCCTTTTGCACTTCGAGTGCGTGCGAACAGCTTAATGCTGATTCGCGGGACCAGCCGTCTCATCCCATCTGAAGGCCGCGTGAATTGTGGACCGTTTTCAGGGACCTGAAGGCCCCTGCTTCCTCCGATGAAGCCAGGAAAACAAAAACAGGTCCTCCGCTGCGCTCAGGGTGACATCTCTTTCTCTTGCCCGGGAATTTGTTAGGTGCCATGGGATGGGAGGCCGGTTTTGCCGTTTGTAACGTCTATGGGCGAGAATGGGAAGGTCACTATGCCCAACTCTTCCCGCATCTTCGAGGCTCCTTTTACCGACGTGCCGGGCGCGCTGGCGGAGATACGCGCGGGGCGGATGGTGGTGGTGGTCGACGACGAGGATCGCGAGAACGAGGGCGACCTGACGCTGGCGGCCGAGCATGTGACGCCGGAGGCCATCAACTTCATGGCGCGGTTTGGGCGGGGGCTGATCTGCCTGACGCTGACCGAGGAGCGTGCGGACTATCTGCGGCTGTTCCCGATGACGCAGCAGAACTCGTCGCGGTTCGGGACGGCGTTTACCGAGACCATTGAAGCGCGGGAGGGCGTGACGACCGGGATCTCGGCGGCGGACAGGTCGCATACCATTCAGACGGCGATCGATGCGAAGTCAAACTACACTGATTTGGCGCGGCCGGGACATGTGTTTCCGCTGCGGGCGCGCCAGGGCGGCGTGCTGGTGCGGGCGGGGCAGACGGAGGCGTCGGTGGACCTGGCGCGGATGGCTGGGCTGAATCCGGCTGGAGTTATTTGTGAGATCATGCGCGACGATGGGGAGATGGCGCGGATTCCGGACCTGATTCCGTTTTGCCGGGAGCATGGGCTGACGATTTTGACGGTTGCGGAACTGATCCGCTACCGGCTGCGCAATGAGCGGTACATTGTGCGGGTGGGCGAGAGCCGCATTCAGACGAAGTATGGCGAGTTTCGGATGATCGCCTACGAGAGCGAAGTGAACGGCGGCGAGAGCCACATTGCGCTGGTGAGGGGCGACCTGTGTGAGGATTGCCCGGCAGTGCATGGCGGGTCGGCGTTCGGCCAGGTGCTGGACGAATTGGGGGGCGGCTTGCCGGGGCAGGTCAGTGCCGTGCGGCCTCCGTGCAGCCATGCCGTGCTGGTGCGAGTGCATACGCGCTGCACGGCAGGCGATGTGTTTGCGGCGGACTGCAACTGCCGGGAGATTCTTGACCAGTCGATGCGCATGATTGCCGAGGAGGGCTGCGGCGCGGTGCTTTATCTGCACAACACGTCGCGCGGGTTTGAGATTGAGCGCACGCCGGCTCCGGCGGAGGCGTTTGCTCCGGATGGCGCGGCGGCGAAGGCGGGGGAAGAGGGACGGCTGATTCTGCACCAGGAACTGAGGGCGCGGGAGGGTTCGCAGGCACGGACGGGAAGGAATCTGCGGGCCATCGGGCTGGGCGGGCAGATTTTGTCGGACCTGGGGATTCGGCGGATACGCTTGCTGTCGAACACGCCGATGCACATTCCGGCGCTGGAAGGGTTTGGGCTGGAGATTGTGGAGCAGGTGGCGATTCCGCTGGGAAAAGCAGTGGTCAGTTGTCAGTGATCAGTGGTCAGGGGGCAGCTTCTAGCTGCTAGCTTCTAGCTCTTAGCTTTCAACTCGTCGATCTGAGTATCAGCTTTTCTCCGGCTCTTATTCTGTTGGAACTGCTCTCTCTCCATTCGCGTACGCTTCTTTGGAGGATTTATCCCATGCGACATCTGCGTCTGTTTGCTGTGCTTGTTCCGGCGCTGGCTTTGTCGGCCGGTGTTTTTGCGCCTGTGCGGGCCGGCGCTGAGGAATGGCAGAAGACTTATCCAATTACAACCAAGGCTTCACTGACTGTGATCACCGGTGATGTGCCGATCGAGTTGCGCGGGTGCGCGGAGTGCCACGCGGTGAAGATTGTTGTGGACTGGAAAGACCGCAATCCTTCTGACTTCCTCTTGAAGGAGTCGCAGGCCGGCGACATGGTGGATTTTGAGCTGGGCGAGAAGGTCAAGTGGGGGATTCACTTCGGCCTGAGTCATTCGCCGCATGTGACGGTGGAGACGCCGGCGAACCTTGACCTGCAGGCGCGGACATCGGATGGATCGCTGAAGGTATTGGGTGTGCAGGGCGACATCCGGTTGCATACCAGCGATGGAGCAGTGGACGTGGTGGATGTGGGCGGGAGTCTGCAACTGGTTGCCAGCGACGGCGCGATCAACATGCACAATGTGACGGGAAGACTGGATTCGAAGTCATCGGACGGGCACGCGACGATCGATGGAAAGTTTACGGAACTGCATGTGCACACCAGCGACGGAAGCCTGGAATTGACGGTCGGGGAGGGTTCCAAGCTGTCTGCAGCGTCGCGGATTGAGACGTCGGATGGAAAGGTCACGCTGCGCCTGCCGCGAGCGCTGGATGCAGATCTGGATGTGCAAACGGGCGATGGAAAGATCAATTGCGATCTGCCGTTGAAGATGGATGGTTTCAACACGGCCGGGTCGGGGCATCATCTGCGCGGCCACTTGAATGCCGGCGGGGCGCCGCTGACGATTCACGCCAGCGATGGAAGCGTGACCATCACGGCGCTATAGAACCGAGGGTAAAAGGAATCGCGAGAAAAGTTGGATGCGAGGTTCCGCAAATGAGCGGCCTCACGTTTTTCGTTTGACTTGAGGCTCTGGAGGGATACTAATAATCTCGATAGCAAATAGCTGGGGCTTCCATTGAGCCTGATTGAAGCCTGCGGTTGAACGGACGAGGGCCCAAGGAATGACCTACGCACCCCCCGCGCAGGATCGAGAAAGCTTGTATGCCCTGAGCTGGAGTTACGCACAGGACGGCAAATTTGCGATTGACGTGGCGACCGGCCTGGTGGTGGATGCGAACCCGGCGGCGCAAGCGCTGATGGGGTACTCCCGTGAAGAACTGATCGGGATGCACGTGACCCTGCTGCATCCGGAGGGCGAGCGCGGGGAGATCGAGGCGGAAATTCAAAAGACAAAGTCCTCGGCATCGACCCACTCGGGTTTGCACATACTCCGCAAGGACGGAAGTACGGCGCCGGTTGCGATCTGGTCGTCGGATTGGCTTGAATTGGCAGGGCGCAAGCTGGCGATAGTCGAATTCCGCGACATCACCGAGGAAAAGCGGAAAGAGCATCAACTCTCGGCGCAGAACTGGGCGCTTTCGGCATTTTCGATTGCGGCGCTGGCCTTGGGGCGTGCGCAGTCGGCGGATGGGCTGCACCAATCGATCTGCGATGCGATTACGCGGCAATCGGTGTATGTGCTGGCGTGGATTGGCATTGTCGAGGCTGGCCCGGAGAGAAGGCTGCGGATCGCCGCATCGGCAGGAAGCGCGCTGGGCTACATTGAATCTCTGCACATTTCGTGCAAGGAGGATGAGCCGTCGGGCCAGGGGCCGGTGGGCATCTGTATTCGGACCAGGACACTCCAGATTGTGGAAGATACGGAGTCGTCGCCGGTGTTTGCACCGTGGCGCGAGGAGGCCGGGCGTTTTGGCATACGGTCCTGTGCATGCATTCCCTTGTACGTGGATGGGAACTGGGAAGGCGCGTTGAGCGTGTACTCGGCGCGGGCGAATGCGTTTGAGAGCGCGCCGATCGAGGTGTTCCAGCACCTGGCTGAGCAGATTGTGCATGGCATCAAGGCGCTTGAACACAAGCAACTGCTGGATACGGAACGGCGCAACCTGGAGACGACGCAGAAGCATTTGACGGATGCGTTGTCGGCCTCGGTGTCCGCGATGGTGACGGCAATGGAGATGCGCGACCCGTACACGGCGGGCCATGAAAACAGAACCGCCGACATTGCCTACGCGATTGGGAAAGAGATGGGATGGCCGGAAGGCCGCTTGCAGGGACTGCGCATGGCGGCGATGGTGCACGACATCGGCAAGATCTCAATTCCGTCAGAGATATTGAACAAGCCGGCGCGGCTGAACGCGCAAGAGTTCGCACTGGTGAAGGGGCATCCGGAGAGCAGTTACGCGATTCTGAAAGACATTCCGTTTACGTGGCCGGTGGCGGAGATTGTGCACCAGCATCACGAAAAGCTGGATGGATCGGGCTATCCGCAGGGGCTGAAGGGGGACGAGATTCTGCCCGAGGCGAAGGTGCTGACGGTGGCGGACATTGTGGAGGCGATGGCCGCGGCGCGGCCTTATCGCAAGGGGCTCGGATTGAAGGTTGCCCTGGCGGAGATTGAGCGCCAGGCGGGAACGCTGCTGGATGCGGAGGCGGTGCGCATCTGCGCGTCTCTTTTCAGGGAAAATCGGTTGATTATTCCGGGTTTGCATCTTGACTGATGGCGCGGTGAAGAGGGGTTCCATGAATTATGATTCCAATAGCATGAAGGAATTCAGTCCCCAGTACTCAAAAGTGATCACTATTGACCAGCTTATCTGGGCATAAACCTGTAAGATTGATCAGACAGTCCAGGCGGGTATCACCGACATCGCGCAACATGCTGAGGCGGAGCTTCGCTGCATGCGGAGTTTTGCTGTGGGCGTGCCACTGCGACGACGTTCTCTGAGGCCACCGTTACTCGTTCGAGGAAAGGTTGGCAACGATGAGCGTTCATCTGGTCAATCCAAGCGACAACTCTTTTGGCACCGCGGTGATTACGCCGCGCTGGCTCTTTGTGCTCGCGGCAGCTACGCCGCAGGCGGCTGGTGACCCGATTCTTGTGGACGAGTCGCTGGAGCAGATTGTTCCCGAGACCATCCAGGCCGGCGATATTGTGGGCATCAGCGTACACACCGGCAATGCGCTGCGTGGATACGCGGTGGGCCGCATGGCGCGCAGTCGCGGCGCGTGGGTGGTGTATGGCGGCATTCATGCGACGCTGTTTCCCGAGGAAGCCCTGGAGCGCGGCGAAGGCCACGCGGTTGTGAAGGGCGACGGCGACGTTGCGTGGGGCAAGGTGGTTGCCGATTGCCTGGCGGGGAAGCCGGAGCGAGTTTACGAGGGCGGACGCATTGAAGGCTCGCAGTTCCTGGCGGCGCGCTGGGATCTGATGAATCCCGAGAAGTATATGTGGGCCTCGGTGCAGACCATCCGCGGATGCCCCAAGCACTGCTCCTTCTGCAGCGTATGGCGGACAGACGGGCAGAAGCCGCGGCAGCGTAAGTTTCAGAGCGTGATCGACGAGATTGTGGCGCTGCGGCGGCTGGGATTCCGGTTTATCGCGCTGGCGGACGATAACTTCTATCCGGTTACGCTGACCGATCTGCGGCTGGCGAAGGAGCAGGGCAATACGGCTAAGTTCGAAGAGCTGACGCAGATTCGCGCCGAGCGCTTCCAACTGATGGAAGAGCTGGCCAAGCTGCCCAAAGACATGGTGTTCTATACGCAGATGACGATGGAAGCCGGCGAGGACGGGAGTTATCTGGATGCGATGAGGAAGGCTAACATCAAGGGCGCGCTGGTGGGGGTTGAGGCGGTAACTCCAGAGGGATTGAAGGCGGTCTTCAAGGATTGGAATTACTCCGGCGAGGCGCTGGCGAAGCAGTTACAGACATTCAAGGCGCATGGCGTGCATGTGCTGGGTTCGTTCATCTTCGGATTGCCGACCGACAGGCCGGCGACCTTCGATGCGACGGTGGAGATGGCGCTGAAGGCGGGCGTGACCTTTGCGCAGTTCGTGATGATGACGCCGTTTCCGGGAACGGTGGACTTTGGGCGCTGGGAGAAGGAACAGTCAGTGAATCCGACCATGGTGGGCGATGTGCCGATCACGCGGTACTGGATGATTCCGACCGAAGTGAGACCGAAGATGTTTACGCCGCATCCTACCATGAGTTCGGATGAGATTCGCGAGAGAACGCAGAAGGTGTGGGACAGGTTCTATAACTGGAGAGCTATCTGGGAGCGGTCGGCGTGCACGCCAACCTTGAAGGCGAGGATAGCATTCATGTTCCTGTCGAAGTTATACCGGCAGATGTACGCGGGCACGGGTATCTCGACCGACAGCGCGCGGCGGAAGAAGTCGAAGCGGTGGGCCAAGTGGACGGCAAAGCAGTGCAAGAAGCTGTTCACTGCGAAACCGATGCCGGAGCTGGCAGGGCCTAAGTGGGAGATTGGGATTCCCGCGTTGGCACAAGCGACGTTTGCGGGCGGGGATGGACACGCGGGGCCGTTCGTGGTGATTGGGGAGAAGTAATTCTCTTTGCCAATGTGAAAGCGGGGTGCAAGCTTGTGGCTTGCACCCCGCTTTGCGTTTGGATTGTTCTTTTGCGCCGTAGGCTGCGGGCGTGGAGGCCCGCGCTACAGCCGGTCTGGAGACCGGCGCTACCGCGATGCGGCGATCCGGCAGTTACCAGCCGAGGACGTAGGCGAAGATCAAGGGCGCGACGATGGACGCGTCGGATTCGATGATGAACTTGGGCGTGCTCTCGCCCAGCTTGCCCCAGGTGATCTTCTCGTTGGGGACGGCGCCGGAGTAGGAACCGTAGCTGGTTGTCGAGTCGCTGATCTGGCAGAAGTAGGCCCAGAGCGGGACATGGTCGCGCTGCAGGTCCTGGTGGAGCATGGGGACCACGCAGATGGGGAAGTCGCCCGCGATGCCGCCGGCGATCTGGAAGAAGCCGAGCGGTGTTTTCGCGGTAGTGTTGGTGTACCACTCGGCCAGCTCCATCATGTACTCGATGCCGGTGCGGACGGTGTGCACGTTTTTTACGTCGCCGGAGATGCAGTGGCCGGAGTACATGTTGCCGAGCGTGGAGTCTTCCCAGCCGGGGACGAAGATGGGCAGATTCTTCTCTGCCGCGGCGAGCAGCCAACTGTCTTTCGGGTCGATCTGGTAGGACTCTTTGAGGTCGCCGGAGAGCAGGATCTTGTACATGAACTGGTGAGGGAAGTAGCGTTCGCCGGCCTGGTCGGCGCGCACCCACTCCTTGAGCACCACGTTCTCGATGCGGCGCATGGCCTCCATCTCAGGGATGCAGGTGTCGGTGACGCGGTTCATGTGGCGGGCCAGCAGAGCGGCCTCGTCGGCGGGGGTCAGATCGCGGTAGTTGGGGACGCGCTCATAAAAATTGTGGGCGACGAGATTGAAGACATCTTCTTCGAGATTGGCTCCGGTGCAGCAGATGCCGTGGACCTTGTTCTGGCGGATCATTTCGGCGAGGGAAAGGCCGAGCTCCGCGGTGCTCATGGCGCCGCCCATGGTGACAAACATCTTGCCGCCGTTATTGAGCAGGGTATTGTAGGCTTCGGCTGCGTCAATGAGAGATGCGGCATTGAAATGACGATAGTGATGCTTGATAAACGAGGTAATGGAAGACATTTTCTATTCAAACTCCAGTAGATAAATTATCGCACCACGTGCACCACCTGCGGTGGAGCACACGCGTCCTCAATCTGCGCAAGTGAGTAGTTAGTGTTTGGCTGCTTCCAGCATGGCATTCAGCTTGGCGATGACCTCAAAGGCGTCGGCGATGTAGACTACGTCGGCTTTGCCGCGGGTCCAGCCGCAGTTGGGGTCGAGCGAGATGGCGCGGCGGGAGGCGATGAAGCGCCAGCCGACTACGTGCGGCTCTTCGCCGTGACAGCAGGTGGAGAGGCCCTTGGGATGGCGCGGCGTTGCGCCGGTTTGGCCCACCTGGTTCAAGTGGGTGAGGAAGGGAAGTACGGGCTGGCCGTCGCTGCCCTGGTCGACGAGCGATTTGCTGCTGCCGAGCGAGGCGCCAGCCGAGCGCAGGAAGCCGAGGATGAGGTCGGCGGCTTCAGCGGTGCGGACCTGGCCGTCGAGCTGCTTCTTGGTCCAGCCGGCGCCGGCGACGAAGAGCAGCTCTGCATCGGGGCGGATCGTCTGCGTGCCTTGAGACGGGGCGCGCAGGCCGGTAACAGTGGTGCGGAGGGTGGGCACTTCGACGGGGATTTCTTCGAGTGGCGCGTCGGCCGGTTCGGCGGCGAAGGCGGGGTGCGTGCCTGGGTCGAGCAGCAGGAACCAGGGGCGCGCGGAGCGGGTGAGCACGGCTTCAATGCGCTGACGGTAGAACCAGCGGGTGACCTGGATTGAATCATCGACAGCGATTGCGGTGATGTGGGTGTCAATGAAGCCGCCGAGACGATGGGATACGCCGGCGGCTACGCGGGCAAAGCGCGATGTGCCGGGAGCGAGAACGATGGTGGCCGCGGCGGCGCGGCAGAGCGCTTCGCAGCCGGCGGCGTCGGTGGCGTAGCGCGGCTGGGAGAAGGCATCGCCGCGGACGGCGAGCAGGCGTGCGCCGGTGGCGGCGAGGGATTGAGCGGCGGCTGCCGGGGCCGCGGCGACGACGGCGATGGTGAGCGAAGCGGAGAGCCGCGCGGCGAGGGATTGGCCGGCGGATACGGCTTCAAGCGAGGCTTTGGTCAGGGCCTGGGCGTCGTCGGTGTGCGTGAGTACGAGGATGGATTCCATTTTTTCTCTTGTCGGCTTGGCGGGTTAGCCCCGCTGCGCGGGATAGCAAGTTAGCGAGTTGGCGGCGGCATGGGCTGGTTTGCGGTTGAGTGGCTCACGCAGAACTGGAACAGAACCTGATTGATGCACGGTTATTCGGCTCCGATCCACTCGATCAGCTCGGCGGCGATCTGGAGGGGGGTGAGGTCTTTGACGACGCGGGTGGTGCGCTGCTGGCGGGGCAGATTCACCGAGGCGTACCACAGGGTGTTGGCGACCAGCGGAGCGGGCTTGGTTTTTTGCAGGGCGGGCATGATGGTTCGCATGTTGGCCATGCCGGTTTGGGGGCTGTTGCGCGGCTCGGGCAGGTTGCCGGTGGCCCAGCCAAGTACGGCGGGCGCGCCGAGGCAGACAGACACTTGATGACGGCCGGCTTCGACGCGCTCCAGGATTTCAAAGCTGCCGTCTTCGCGCAGGTCGATGTGGTCGACGCCCTGGAACTGGTCGGTGATGCCGAGGCGTTCGCCGGTGAGTTGGAGGGTGACGCCGGCGCCGCGCGTGGCCGACTCCCAGCCGCCGAAGAGGAGCAGTTTGGTGCGGTCGAGGCCTGGCAGGGTGGAGATGGTATCGGCGAGGACCTGGGCGGTGGAGTGCGCGTCGGTGAATCCGCCGATGGGGCCGTCGATGGGGACGAACTCGAAGGGAGCTTTCTGGGCCACGGTCATCATGAGCTGCTGAAGCTTGCCTTTGGGGGCGAGCGAGACAAGCCAGACGCGGGTGCCGGGGTTCTTTGCGGCGATGTGTGCGGCTTCATAGAGACCGCTGGCGGCCCAGGGATCGAGAACAGAGGGAAGGACCATCTCGTTTTTCAGTCCGGGCAGGCCACCGGAGGGCGGGACGGGTGTTGGTTCCAGGGACTGCAACGGGTCGGGAGCGATGCCGGCGCAAACTACGATATGGAATTGGGTGGACATTCAAGATTACCTCAGGGGCTAAAGCCCCGACTTCATTCAGATTGTCATTCGGCATGACTGAAGTCATACCCTGATACAAAGCGCGTCCAACGCATAGTTCTTAAAAAGACATTTGGGTCGTGGTTTGCCTCAGTTCTCCGCGGAGTGCAGGCCGCCGGAGCCGGCGCGGAACTCTATGTTGCTGCGCTCGCCGTCGGGCGAGTGGGCGCAGTTCCACAGGCAGGCTCCGCAATGAATGCATTTTTCGCGCTCGAAGATTGGCGAACCGTTGGGGCCGCGGGTGATGGCCTGGCCGGAGCACATGGCGATGCAGGTCTTCTGCGAGCAGGCGGCGCAGAGCGTTGGGTCGCGGAAGACGACGTGGTCGGCAAAGCCGGGCATGGCCTGGACCTTGCCGCCGATCAGCAGCGCGTCCTGGTGGGAGACGAGCAGGCGGCCGTCAAACGGAATCTCCGGCCAGCCGCGCGCGGAGAGCAGGGCGTCGTGTTGGGGGCGGCCATCGGCATAGGTGAGCGCGGCAGCGTGTTCCAATGCGCGGTTCTCTGCCGCGCGCGATGAAGAAGTGTGAATCTGGCGGTGCGGGGGAGGGATCTTCGCCTTCAATGAGGTGCGGCCGCCGGTGAGTCCGGCGAGAGCCATGCCGATCATGCCGCGGATGAACCCATGATGAAAGCCATTGCGGGCGTTGCGGGCCTGGCGCGCGCCGCGATCCACCCAGCTTGCGCGCCGGTTTTTCTGGTACGTCCTGGACAGGTTCTGTTTGGTGAAGGGAAGGCCGGCGCGGAGCAGTTCGAGAACGGCGTCGCCGAGTTGAATGCCGGTGGTCCAGGCCTCGTCCACGCCGGAGCCGGTGAGCATGTTGGTGGAGCCGGAGCCTTCGCCGATGCGGGCAAAGCCGTCGCCGGTCAGATGCGGCTCGCCGCGCTGGCCGGACTCTTCAAGCGAGCGAGCGCCCCAGGAGCGGAGGGTGCCTTCCTTGAGATAGCGCCACAGGGCGGGGTGCTGGATGTAGTGCTGCAGGTAACGGTAGGCGGTGCGCGAGGGATCGCTCATCCACGAGGGCACGAAGATGCCGGCGGTGACCAGGCGATCGGGATGCACGTAGAGAAAGCCGAAGATCTCCGGCTCAGGAAATCCGAAGGTGTGCCAGACGGTTCCTGGCTCCAGGGTGGGCGTTCCGGGGGATGGATTTTCAGGGAGCTCGATGACCATCTTCATGCCCAGGGCCCATTCGCGGTGGGCGTGGCCGTCAGGCATGCCGAGCTTGCGGTCGAGGGCCTGGCCGATGGCGCCCACGGGGCCGTCGCCGACCACGGTGAGCATGGCGTGCAGGTCCATGCCGGGCATGAAGCCGTAGGCGGGACGACCATCGCGATCGACGCCTTGATCGCCGAGGCGAATGCCTTGAACCGCTGTGCCGGTGGGTGTTTTCACGAAGAGCGGCGAGTCGATGGGGGAGCCGACCCAGATCTGGACCAGGCCTGTAGCTGCGATCTGCGAGCCGACCCACTGGTTGAACTGGCCGATGGAGAAGAGCAGGCCGCCGTCTTTCTTGAGGAATGCCGGGGTCCAGGGAAGTGCGAAGGCATCGTCTTTGACACGGAAGAGCGAAGAGGCAAGGCGCAGGATGCGATCGGCGAGACGGACCAGGCCGGAGCGGCGGCTGGCGCCGATGGGGTCAAGCAGATAAAGAACGCGCTCATGCTTGACTTCGGTGGACATGGGGATGTCGGCGAGGTCGATGGAGGGAAAGCTGGAGCGGATGCCCTGGGCGCGGGTGACCACGCCGCTGACGCCGGAGGCCAGATCGTCGGCGCGCTCGTAGCAGAGGACGCGCAAAGGGGTTCCGGGAGCGACGCGGCTATCGAAGCAGGGATCGTCAGGATGTTCGGCCCAGGCGCGGGTGAGGGTGGTGAGAAAGCCTCCCATGGCGGGACCGAAGCCGGCACAGGCGATGTCGACCTCCATCTTCTCGCGCTGGAGATCGATTCCGAGTGAGTCGGCGGCGGTGGTTTCAACGCTCATGCGCCACCTGCGGTGGGGCAACTGCTCGCGGGAGGCTCGCACCATTGCATGGAGCGGAAGCTCGCGGGAGGCTCGCACTGGCGTCCTGCTTCCCACCCATTCCGCAGAAAAAAGCGGAATGGATGGGGCACCCGGTGTCCGGAATTATCGGTGATGTTCATGCGGGACCTGCCGCGGGGTAGTCGAGGGCTTCGGGGATCATGACCTTGCCGACGGTGTCGGCGGCGCGATCTTTGGCCAGGCGCGAGCCGCTCAGGCAGGTGGTGAGCTTGTTCTGCAGGCGCAGGAATTCGCTGGAGCCGGAGCAGTCGGCACAGGGTCCGGCTTTCGCAGGGTGACTGCCGTCGCCGGCGATTACGTCAACGGCGAAAGCGGTGATGCCGGGCATTGTCACTTCATAGTCGTCGAGTTCGGCGGCAAGGAAGCAGTTGCGATGACCTTCGTCGACCCAAGACGGATGGCGGTTGTAGCCGAAGACCAGTTCGCCGCAGAGACGCGAGACTTCGCCGGCGGCCTGTGCGGCCTGGGTGTGGCAGAGGTCGGAGAGGAACTGGACAGTGCCTTCGAGGCCTTCGGCGGCGACCGGATCGTCGGGGCCGCGGTGCTCGAGTTCGAGGACATCGAGGATCTGGCAGCGCGAGGCGAGGATCCAGCAGAGCGCGTCGGCAAGCGGGAAGGTGACGCCCTGGCGCTGGCCGTGAAAGAGCTTGTTGCCGTCGGGGTCGGTCGTCTTCTGGAGATAGTTGAGGGTCCACAGCCAAAGCTTCATGGCCGAGGCAAGGGTGCAGGCGCCGGTTCCGGGACGATGGGAGGCGATCTGGCGCATCTCCTTCGTCCACGAACGGAACTGGGCGAGGAAGACCTCGTTGGTCATGGTGACGGTCAACTGGCGGCGTTGCACGGCCTCAGGGCCTTCATAGGTGGCCTCAAGTTGCGCATCCATCCACTTGTTGGCGAGGAAGCCGGGGCAGTCTTCGGTGATGCCGTAGCCGCCCATGAGACTGACGGCTTCCCGCATCATGTTGGCGCCGTGGCCGGTGTTCCAGAGCTTGGTGGCGGGGCAGAGGACGTTGGCCTCGGCGTCGAGCAGAACGTACTGGACGAGCGGATCGGCTTCAAGCTCCGCGGTGCGCGCGTGGAAGGGGTCGTTTTCACGCAGAACCACGAGTTCGATGGCGCGCTGTTCACTTTCCCTGAGGGCTTTCATCTCCGCGCGTCCGCCCTGGATGCCGCGCTCCTTGAGTGCCGCGGTCTTCTGCTTTTCAAGCGGGTCGAGCGTGTCAAAGAGGCGGGCGGCGGCAAAGCCGAGCGAGGTGGCTGCTTCGCCGGTGGCCCATACGTCGACCAGGCGATGCAATGCATCTTCGCGCTGCTGAATTCCTTGTTCAAAGCGAATGGAGCCGGGCCGGGAGCCCTCGGCGCCGCGGAAACGCTCGCGCTGATAGCGGATGACGGGTTCCACCGAGGAAAGTAATTTGGCCGCGGTCATGAGGCCGACAGGGACGCGGGTGCGGCGGAAGACGGCTTCAATGATCTCAGAGTGGTTGAAGTTGGGGACGATGACGCCTTCCTCGACGGTGTAGCCGCCGACGATGCGGCTGGCGGGCACTTTCAGGTTGAAGATGGGATCGCCGGTGGAGGAGAGCTGGTGGACGAGTTTTCTGGTGGGCGTGCCGCGATCGAAAATGCCTTCATCGTCTTCTTCGAGGATGATGACGCAACTGCCCTTGATCCTCGGGTCGGCGGAGTTGACGGCGGCGGTGACGAAGTTGGCGAAGGCGATGTTGGTGATGAAGCGTCCGCGCTTGTCCACCTGCAGCCAGGGCTCTTCTCCTTCGTTCCACTCGGCGACGCTGAGTTTGCCGTTCAACATGCCGGTGTCGACGCCGACGTAGGGGATGGGCTCGGTGAGGGCGAATGCGCCGCGCCAGGGAGTGCGCGATTCACCGGCCTGGGGCGGGGCGGCAAGCGTCTTGTAGCGCGTGACCTGCTGCGGGGTGCCGCGCTCGTGAATGGGCGAGAGAGCAAGGAAGCTGGCCAGGCTGGCGGTGGCTGCGCCGCCATCGACCCAGGCGAGTTCAAAGGCCGCGAGGGCGAGGGGAAGGTTTTTTGGGCCGACGATGAAGCCGCCTTCTTCGGGCTCCATGAAGGCGGCGGTGATGCCGGCGCGATCGAAGGCCTCCAGCATCTCCGCTTTCGCGGGGGTCCACTCATGGGTATTGCGTTCGCCTGCGGCGACCAGGCGGGCGACGGTTCCGCGGGCCACGCCGCGCGCCGACTGGACCAGCATCTGGAGATCGAAGCGGCCGGCAAAGCGCCATTGAATCTGGCGTACGGCGTCACCGGGAAGCGTGAGCATGGTTTTGGATGGAGACAGTGCAACAGTGGCCATAAAGGTGGTCCTCCGGCAGCGCGCCTATTGTGCTTGAACGGGCCATGGATGCAATGTGACCCGTATCACCATGACGCGAAGGCATGGCCGGGTGCAGTGCGAAAGGAGAGATAGATCACGGTGCGATGTGGTATGGATTTTGCGCTTGTGGTGTGCATCACATACAGGTCAGAAACGAAATCGGTATGACTTACAGGTGGCCGGGGACTGCTACGACCGGCCCAGGAGCAAGAGAACATGCGTCAACAAATCATGAAGGCCGGCTTGATGCTGCTGGCCGCTCTCATTGCGGTCCCTGCGTTCGCGCAGGGGTCCGGCGCGGACACCTACAAGAAGTGCGTCATGTGCCATGGCGCCGACGGGCTGGCCACTACACCGACGGCCAAGAGCTTCAAGGTGCTGTCATTCAAGGACCCGGAGATGCTGAAGGCGACGGACGCGCAGTTTATCGCGTCGACGACGAATGGCAAAGGGAAGATGCCCGCTTACAAGGACAAGCTGACCGAAGCCCAAATCAAGGATGTGACCGCATACATTCGCACGCTTCAGAAGTAGGAAGCGGACAGAGCAAGCCCTGACCGTAGAGGGAAAGCAGTGGAGTCAGGTCGCAAGGCCTTCTCCACTGCACCTCAATACGGCGGGTCTGACCGGAGTAAAGATGAAGATCGCTTCCTTTTTCACGCTGGCGTTTTTTGCGTCGGCGCTTTTGGCGCCCGTGCCGCGAGCCTTGGCGCAGACCAGCGCAGATTGCCTGACTTGTCACGCAGACGCGGGCATGCAGGATGCCAACGGGCACAGCATCAGCGTAGACGACAAGACATTTCATTCCAGCATTCACGGTGTTCTGGAATGCAAGAACTGCCACGCCGACATCAGTGGGTATCCGCATCCGGACAAGATAGCGGCGGTGAAGTGCGAGACCTGCCACGCGGATGAAGCCGCGGGCCTGGTGGGCAGCGTGCATGCGGACGGCAAGGATCATCCCTGCACAAGCTGCCACGGCGATGCGCACACGATTGTCGCCAAGACCGATCCGAAGTCGGCCGTGTATCCGTTGAATGTTCCGCGCACCTGCGGGCAGTGCCACGGCAACGAGGGCATGGCGAAGAAACACGGATTGCCGAGCGTCTATCCGGCGTACATCGACTCGATCCACGGATTCGCGCTCAACAAGGAAGGGCTGCTGGTAGCGGCAAACTGCCAGACGTGCCATGGCTCGCACCACATCCTGAGCCACAAGGACCCGCTGAGCGCGACCTACAAGACCAACGTTCCGAAGACGTGCGGCAGTTGCCACGCGGGCATCGCGACGGACTATGAGCAGGGCATTCACGGCAAGGCAGTTGCGGCCGGGAATAAAGACGCGCCGGTCTGCTCGGACTGCCACAACGCGCACGCGATCCTGCAGCCGACGGAGGCTGAGTTCCGTACGCAATCCACGCCAATCTGCGGCTCCTGCCACAAGGAAAAATTCAGTACGTACCGGGACACATTCCACTCGCAGCTCGGTTCGCTGGGCGGGTATGTGGAGACGGCGCGCTGCTGGGACTGCCACGGGGCGCATGAGATTCTGCCGGCCTCCGATCCGCGTTCGCCGGTGAACAAGGCGAACCTGGTGAAGACCTGCGGACGGTGCCATGCAGGCGCCAACGAGAGTTTTGTGCAATACCAACCACACGCGAACGCGCATAACCGCAAGCTGAATCCGGCTCTCTACTATATCGGGCTGTTCATGAATCTGCTGCTGGTGAGCGTGCTCACGTTCTTCTTGATTCATACGATCCTGTGGCTGATTCGCCAGCGACTGGAACAGGTGAAGAGAAAGTCGACCGAAGGAGGGAATCATGCCTGATCTGGAGCAAGCGACAGTTACGGCCGCGGGTAAGGAGCGGTATTTCACGCGCTTCACCGCGGCACAGAGGTACATGCACGGGGTCTTGTTCAGCTCATTTTTAGGGCTCGCGGCCACGGGGCTTCCCATGCGCTTCAGCCAGAGCTTCTGGGCGCGCAAGTTTGCCTCGGCCGTGGGCGGGTTCGGCGCGATCATCTTCTTTCACAAGCTTTGCGCCATCGTGTTGACGATCGCGTTTCTGATCCACCTGAAAAACATCTTTACGCGCGGCATTTTGAATCGGGAGAAGGGAATCTTCTGGGGGCCGAACTCGATGGTGGCCAACTGGAAGGACGTGAAGGACCTGGTGGGACACATGCGCTGGTTTGTGGGCCTGGGCAAGCGGCCGACCTTCGGGCGCTACGCGTACTGGGAGAAGTTCGACTACTGGGCGGTGTTCTGGGGAATGCTGATCATCGGCTTCTCCGGCTACGCCATGTGGTTCGCGCCGTTCTTTGCGCGGTTTCTGCCGGGGTGGGCGCTGAACGCGGTGCTGGTGGTGCACAGCGAAGAAGGGTTGCTGGCGATTCTGTTTATCTTCTCGATTCACTTCGTCAACACGCACCTGCGGCCGGACACGTTCCCAATGGACATGGTGATTTTTACCGGCGTGGAGAGCGAAGATGAGTTCAAGCACAAGCGTCCGGAGGAGTTTGATGCGCTCAAGAAAGAAGGCAAGCTGGAAGCAAGGCTTGGTCCGGCGCCGGCAACGTGGTGGATCAACTTCGCGCGGGTGATCGGGTTCACCGCGATTCTGATTGGACTGACGCTTCTGGTGCTGACGCTGAGCGCATATTTCAGCTGATGTAGAACATTTTGTTTTGTCAGGGTGCGGCTTTTAGCCGCACAGCCCGCATGACAAGAGTGATGGTTCTAGCTTCGCCATGGCTATACCTGTCCGCAGATCGTCGCCCGCCGAGACTCTCAGTCCCGAGCGGTGCTTTTTTGTTACGACGAGCACGAGCATGGGGCGCGCTCTGCTCCAGACCGATCAGAACGCAAGGCTCTTCATTGATGTCCTTCGTGCGGGAGTGAAGGCAAGGGAGTTTCAAATTCACGACTTCGTGGCGATGCCTAATCATATTCATTTGCCCATCACCGTGATGGGAGACAAATCAATTGAGAAGGCGATGCAATTGATCAAAGGCAGATTCTCTTATCGGATTAAGAAAGAGCATGGCTATATTGGGGAGGTCTGGCAGAAAGGCTTCTCCGAGTCTCGTGTCACGGATCAGCAAGGTTTTGTTGCGCATCAGGCGTATATTGCGGAGAATCCGGTGAAGGCGGGGTTGGTTGATTCGGCTTGGAAGTATCCATATTGCTTTGCATATTTGGTAGCGGAGAAGGCGGCAGGGGCTAAAGCCCGACCTCTTCTCTAACCTGCATTCGGTATGACTGAAGTCATACCCCGATACAAAGCGCATCCAGAGCGGAGTCCTCGAACAAGCCTCGATCTTGTGGACGCAAGAATCCTCATGCCGGATTGCGACAGATGCGTGGGATGGTGTGCGGGTTGTCGCAGGTGGTTGTGACTCCAGTCACTGCGTCCAAAGCTTAAGAAGCATCTCCTCAAGGCGTGAAAGTTTCTGGAAGTTTCATTGCTCCTATTGTTGCCGCGGCGTTTTTACTCGGGGTGCTTTCTGCATCCGCCGAGCAGAAGCCCAAGGACAAAGACTGTCTTGGCTGCCACGCGAGCCCGGCACTGACGACGCAGGCCAACGGCAAGACGGTCAGCCTGTATGTGGACCCGGCGAAGATGAAGCACTCGATCCACGGGCAGATGTTTGCTTGCGTGGACTGCCACAAGGACGTCAAGGGGTTTATCCACGAGACTCCGCCGAAGAAGATTACATGCGCGGAGTGCCATGCGGATGCGCAGACCGCGTACGAGCATAGCCTTCATGCGAAACCGGTAAAAGCCGACGGCGCGGCGGCGGCAAACTGCCAGGACTGTCACGGCGGAGCGCATGAGATTGTGGGCGCGGACGATCCGAAATCGCCGATCAATCACAACAACATTCCGTATACGTGCGGCCGCTGCCACGGGCAGAAGTTTCTGATGGAGGGCGCGGGGCAGAGCTCGCAGGCGTTCGCATCGTACCAGGAGAGCGTGCACGGGCAGGCTACGGAGAAGGGATCGAAGAAGGCCGCGGTATGCACGGATTGCCACGGAGCGCATGAGATTCTTCCGGCCAACGACTCGAAGTCGCCGATCTACAAATTCAACGTGCCGACGACCTGCGGCAAGTGCCACACAGCGATCGAAACAACCTTCATGCAGAGTATTCACGGGCAGGGAATTGCCAAAGGCAACGGGCTTGCGCCGGTTTGCACCGACTGCCATGGAATCCATTCGATCAAGTCGCACAGGAATCCGAATTCGCCGGCCGCGGAGCAGAATGTTTCGCGCGATACCTGCGGGCGCTGCCACGAGGGCGTGCGGCTGAGCCAGGAGTTCGGCGTGCCAGGAAACCGCGTGACGACGTACTTTGACAGCTATCACGGGCTGGCCGCGGAGGGCGGTTCGGTGGTGGCGGCCAACTGCTCCAGTTGCCACGGCGTGCACAACATCCTGCCGTCGAGCGATCCGAATTCAACCATCAACAAGGCAAATCTAGACGCGACCTGCGGCAAGTGCCACCAGGGAGTGACGCAGAAGTTTACGCAGACGCGGGTGCACCTTGAAGACGGGGTGCATCCCAAGGACATTGGCTCGATCGTCGTGAAGTGGGTTCGCTGGGTCTACATTGCGCTGATCATTGCGGTAATTGGCGCCATGTTCCTGCACAACGCGATCATCTGGCGCAGCAAGGCCGTGACGCGGCGCAGGATGCAGAATCCGATGATGACCCGCATGACGACCAACCAGCGCTGGCAGCATTTGATTCTGCTGACGAGCTTTATCGTGCTGGTGATCACTGGTTTCGCGCTCAAATTTCCGAACTCGTGGATTGCCGAGGTGCTGGGGATGAGCGAGCGGCTGCGCAGCATTACGCATCGCGTGGCCGGAGTGATCCTGATCGCCGCCGGCGTGTATCACGTGCTGTACCTGGTGGTGGCGCGCGAAGGACGGAAACTTGTGTGGGATCTTGCGCCGCGGCCGAAGGATGCGTTCGACGCGATCGGCACGATGCGCTATTACCTGGGGCTGAGCAAGGTGAGGCCGCAGTTCAAGCGGTTTAATTACGCGGAGAAGGCGGAGTACTGGGCGCTGGTGTGGGGCACCGCGCTGATGGGCGTGACCGGCATCATGCTGTGGGCCAAGGTTTCAGTGGGCAACCTGGTGGCGCGCTGGTGGGTGGACGTGGCCACCGCAGTGCACTTCTACGAGGCGATTCTGGCCACGCTGGCGATCCTGGTGTGGCACTTCTACCAGGTATTTTTCGATCCCGATGTGTACCCGATGAACTGGGCGTGGTGGGATGGAAAGATGCCGATTGCAAACTACCGTCATGAGCATGGGCTGGATACGGAAGCGCTGGCGGAGGCTGAAGAGCCTGGCCGGGATACCGGGCCAAAGCCTGAGACAGACACGCGCAAGTAGGCCGAAAGAAGGCGCCTGTGCGGGTGCGGATTTGGAGGAAGGCGTTGCGAACGTGCATGACTCTTGCCTGACCCTGGGTTAGGGCAGATCGAGGATTACGCGAGCACGGCGCTTTCATCCATGTGGCTTGACTTGTTGGGAGTCTCAGCGTATATGTTGCCAAGCTCAAAACAGCTTCCCCGACAACTCATGAAATGAAAGAGGCCTATGAAACGGGTTCGGTGGTTTTGTGTTTCGGGATTGGTTCCTATCACATTGATGCTGAGTCTTGGGTCAGGCGCGCAGGCGGGTGACCCGGCGGCTATTCAGCAAAAACTCAACACGCAGTTCAAACTGACGACGACGGCAGCCGATCGTTCGGATATTGTTACGGCCGGGGATGTGGCTGTGATCCACAAACCCGGACTGTTGATGTATGCCGCGGCGTCGCCTCTGCCGCCGTCGAACACGTACAAGAACGGGAAGATCGGGCAAGGCTGGGGCGGTTTCGGCAAGGATCTGGCGATCACAATGTTGGCGCCGGGCGGCGGAACCGCAGCCAATTATCCGCATCGGCCGTTCGTGCCGGAGGAGAAGTGCTGGGTTACGGGGATTCAGGTCCAGAAGGACGGAGTGCTCTTCCAGCTTTACAGCGACCCATATGATGGCATCCGCTATTACGCGAACCTAAAAATACCTTTCCCCAACAAAAAGGAAGCGCCGTCGGTGGATGCGGCCATGCAGTTGGTGGCAGAGGTGCTGACGGTGGCGCCCGCGGACAATCAGGGAGGGCAGCCGGGGCAGGACAATCAGGGTGGGCAGCCGGCTCAAGCTGGACCGTATGCGGCGTATGCCGGGGAGTATGTCCTTGAAATGACAGGCACCCATTACATATTTCACCCCGATGGTTCATGCACCGTACGCAATCCTGGTGGTACAGAAACTCAATTCCATTTTATCGTCGAAGGAGATTGGATTAGGATGACGATGAAAATTGGGAATAGTGACTTTCCTATGGGGAGCTTCAAAAAACAAGGGGACAAGCTGTACTTGAATGGGACGATAGCGTCAAACGCAGAGCTTGTTCGGCAAGGGGATTCGTCTGTTCCCGCACCCGAAACCGATTCTGTGCCTGCCTCCGCTTCCGCGCCGGCGCCGCTTCAGGCAATCCCGCCGCCGCCCCCGCCGGCGGATGCACCGCCTCCTACGATCGCGGTTGGGCAGACGAAGGAACAGGTGACCGCAGCCTTCGGACAGCCGATGAGGTTGGCAAAAATCGGTACAAAAGAAATCTACTATTACAAAGATATGAAAGTGACCTTCTTGAATGGGAAGGTGAGCAACGTGGAGTAAAGCCTGTCTGGACCCGTAACCGCCGGCTTCTGCAAACGTGCAGCGAGCCGGCGGGTGGATTCAGACGCGCCAGTTGTCGGGGCGCCAGGTCTTGATGCGTTCCTTGATCTGCTTGCGGTTGAGATTCTGTTCCAGGGCCAGCTTGGCCAGTTCCACCACTTCATCGTCGGAGGCAAAGCGCAGGCCGATGAGCTGGTCTTCCGTGAGGCGATAGATCTGCGCGTGCCACTCGGCGGGCGCCAGGGCTTGCAGGCGAAGGCGCTCTTCAAGGCGGATCACGCGGTCCTGCACCTTCATGGGATAGGAGCGCAGTTTTCCCAAGAGGATGAATCCGCCAAGGGAGAGGATCACCAGCCACTCTGTGAAGATGCTGAGATGCCTGTAGGTGTAGCAGAGGACAATGACCAGGTTAACGACCAGGATTGTGAGAAGGATGAAGTGGAACGGGGGATCGATGCGGGCGTGATTTTTGAAGCTCTGCGGAGCTTTTTCACTCATGCGTTGCCTACATTTCTTTCCGGCCGGAGTGGACTGGGGGCGGGGCCTGCATTGCAGCAGAGCCGCTTTCAGTGGCGCGGGGGGCCTGGATACCTGCGCTCAAGGGATTTTGCGCGCCGACGCCGGGGGATGTCAACGCATTGAGACCGACCCTGCTTTGCCTGCAGCAGGCGGATGAGTCTGCTAGGGTTTTCTTTCGGAGCACTGCGCAGCGGCTTTGCCAACGTGTCTCCGGTATCCTCTCTGCATGGAGTTTTCTATGAAGATGCGCGTTCTGGTGCTGATGGGTCTGGTTTCAGGGGCGACGCTCACTGCCCAGGTGACTTTGCCGAAGATTCTGTCCAGCCACATGGTGGTGGAGCGGGATCAGCCGGTGCATGTGTGGGGCAACGCTGCGCCGGGAGAAAGCGTGAGCGTAAGTTTTCGCGGGGAGACGCGGGCGGCAGTGGCTGGGCAAGCGGGCCGGTGGAGCGTGTATCTGAAGCCGGGAGAAGCGGGCGGCCCGTTCCAGATGGTTGTGAAGGGCGTGCCTGCGGGGCCGGCAACCGGCGGCGATGCCGCGGCGGTTGAAAACGCGATCACGCTGGACGATGTTCTGGTGGGCGATGTGTGGGTGGCTTCAGGGCAGTCGAACATGGAGTTTGCCATGCGCCAGGCGGCCACGGCGGACCAGGATTTGCCCCATGCGGCGAATGCGCGGATTCGATTGATGATTGTGGACAAGAAGACTTCGGAGTATCCGCTGGACGATGTGGATACGAAGGGCTGGGAGACTTCGACTCCTGAGACGGCAAGGAATTTCTCGGCGGTGGGGTGGTATTTTGCGCGCGAGATTGAAGCGCGGGAGCACGTTCCGGTGGGGGTGATCGATTCCACATGGGGCGGAACGGTGGCCGAGGCGTGGACGCGGGAGGCCGCGCTGGGCAGCGATGCGGCGCTGGCGCCGGTTTTTGCCCAATGGGGAAAGATGACCGAGGCTGAGTCGGATGCGGTGCTGAGGGACAAGGCCGAAGAGAGGATACGCGAGGAGGCCAAGGCACAGGGCAACGCGGAGCCGCAGTTTCCGTGGCATCCGCAGTTGCTGAGCTGGGGCCCGGGCATGCTGTGGAATGGAATGATTGCGCCGCTGACACCGTTTCCGATTCGTGGAGTGATCTGGTACCAGGGGGAGAGCAACAGCAAACTGGTGAGAGCTCCGCTGTATGGGCGGGTGTTCAGAACCATGATCGAGGATTGGCGGCGGGAGTGGGGCGCGGGGGATTTTCCGTTTCTTTATGTTCAGATTTCGAATTTCAGATCGAATGCGGAAGAGGATTGGGCGGCTCTGCGTGAGCAGCAGCGGAGGACGCTGGAACTGAGTAACACAGCGATGGCGGTGACCATCGACATCGGTAATCCGGATAATGTGCATCCCACCGACAAGGTGGACGTGGGCGTGCGGCTGGCGCTGGCCGCGCGGGCGCTCAGCTATGGGGAAGACATTTCCTACTCGGGGCCGATGTTCCGGCAGGCGACGCCGGAGGGAAGTGCGATTCGGGTGTGGTTCGATCATCATGCCAAGGGACTTGTTGCCAAAGACGGCGCGCTGACCGCGTTTGAGGTTGCAGGATTGGATGGCAAGTTTGTGGCGGCGACGGCAACAATCGACGGCAACACCGTGGTGGCGACCAGTCCGACCGTGGCCGAGCCGGTGTACGTCCGTTATGGCTGGGCCAATAGTCCGGAGTGCAATCTGTTCAACGGAGCGGGGCTGCCGGCTTCGCCGTTTACGTCGGTGCCCTAAAGCAGGCGGGCGCGCTCAGTGTTTGGCGGGGATGAGGACGGTTGTTTCCTGAATCTCGATGATGCCGCAGCCGGTGCGTTTTTCGAGCTCGGGCAGGACGGCGTCGACCTTCTCGCGGGTCTCGATGAACTCAATCTTGATGGGGAGATGGTCGGAGATTTCCAGAATATGCGCGGAGTGGAGGCGGTGGGTTGAGCCGAAGCCGGCCACGCCCTTGAGGACGGTGGCGCCGTAGACGCCGTTGTGAAAGAGAAAATCGAGGATGCTGGTATAAACCGGAATTCCGTGATGCCTGGCGCCATCGCCAAGATAGATGGAGACTTTGACGGCCTTGCCTGAGGTCAACATGACTGCGCCTTCCTGAGCGGTGCGGAGAACCGCGCCGGCTATCGATTGTGCAACGGAGGATTGAAGCACCAATCGATGAGAATTGGCAAGCACGCCCGGCACATGGATGAAGTCAGATGACTTCAGCGAGCCACGAGCCTCCCCAGACGGCGATGAGGCCGAGGACGAAGCTTCCGCCGGCGTAGAGCGCGGCGAGGAAGAATGCGCCGGAACGCAGGGTGGAGAGCGTCTCCCACTCGTAGGTGGAGAAGGTGGAGTAGGCGCCGATGAAGCCGATGGGGATGAGGAATCGCCAGGCAGGGTTCAGATCGGCGCGGCGGCCCATGTAGGTGAGCGTGAAGCCGATGATGAGGCAGGCCGTGATGTTGACCAGCAGCGTGCCGTAGGGGAACTTGATTCCCATGCGGCCGGCGACCGTGGAGCCAACCCAGAAGCGCGCGATGGAGCCGAGCGCGCCACCCAAGGCGATGAGCAGGTATTTCTGCAAGGCCGAATTCTCCTTTTCCGGTTATACAACACGCGGTGTCACGAACCCTCCCAAAGGATCAATCGAGATGAGGGACGTTTTGCAGTGGGGGAATGCGCCTAAACTGTTTCCATGGCAGCCATTTTGTGGATGAAGGTCGGGGAAGGGGGCTGTATGGAAAGCGAATGGTCGAGACGCGGCAAACGAATTCCGATTCGCCGAGCGACATTGGGGTTGGTGGTTGCAATGCTGGCCGGCGTCGGGACGGAGGCGTGTGCGGCAGACGGCGCGCAGCAGTTTGCCGAGCTCGGCCGGTGCGTGCTCACAAGCGGGCAGGTGATTGAGAACTGCCGGGTGGGGTACAGGACCTTTGGCGCGCTCAATGCGGCGCGGGACAATGCGGTGCTGATGCCGACCTGGCTTTACGGGCGGTCGGCCGAGTTGGTGGGGTTGTTTGGGGATGGAAGTTCGCCGCAGCATCTTGTGGATACAGGGCGGTTCTTCGGGATTGCAATCGACACGCTGGGGAACGGAGTTTCCTCGTCGCCGTCCAACAGCGCCACGCAGCACGGGACGGGGTTTCCGGCCTTCAACATGCGCGACGTGGTGGAGGCGGAGTATCGCGTGATGACTGAGACGCTGGGACTCAAGCATCTGCATGCGGTGACGGGGCTATCGATGGGCGGCGAGCAGACGTTTGTGTGGTCGGTAGCGCATCCGGAGTTTTTTGACCTGGCCGTGCCGATATTGGGGACGCCGCGGCTGACTGCGTACGATTTGCAGGTGAAGCGGATCATGGTGGAAACGATTGTCGGCGATCCGGCGTACAGGAACGGCGCGTATAGCGAGGAGCCGCAACTGGCGCTGGCCAACCTGTTTGGAAACCTGGTGGTGACCACGCCGGAGTATCGCAACCACGAGACTCCGCGGGCAAAACTGGAGGAGTTCTATGCGCAGGCTGAGGCGCGGCAGGCGATCGACGCCAACGACCGGCTGTGGCAGTTGCGCGCCATCATGACCCAGGACGTGATCGGCGACCGGCCGCTGGCGGATGTGGCGCGCGGGACGAAGGCGCGCTTCCTGGTGATTGTGGCGGCGGAGGATCACCTGGTGAATCCGCAACCGGCGCTGGACTGGGCGGCTGCGCTGGGGGCTCCGGTATATATCTCGCACGGAAGTTGCGCGCACATCCTCATGAGCTGCGACGCGGAGGCGGTTTCAACGCGGGTGCGGGCGTTTCTGGCACCTGCGGTGCGGCGGACGCTCGCTGATCGCTCGCACTAAGTTTGTTGCCTCCCCCCTTTGTTTGCGCCGGGTTATACTCATCTTCGAATCCGAGGGGGCTCCTGACGATGCGTTCCAGCCTCTGCCGGGCAGTGTCGGTTTCTGCCTTCTTGCTCACCGCGGAGATTTGTGCGATGGGCTTTGCTCACGCGCAGGCGCAGGCTGCTCCACAGGCTACGCCGGCTCCCGCCGCGACGAGCGCTGCCCCGGCAACTCCTGTTGCAACCGCGGGGACGCAATCGGCTGAAGGCACGTTGCCTGGAACCACGGTTCTGCGTACCAACACGAACCTGGTGCTGGTGGATGTGGTGGTTGCCGATAAGGGCAAGCCGATTCATGCATTGGATCGGAGCCAGTTCCGGATCTTCGAGGATGGCCACGAGCAGACGGTGACTTCATTCGATGAGCACGTGAGCAGTGAGCAGGCTCCCGCACCGTTGACCGTGGCAAAACTGCCGCCGAATACTTACAGCAATGTTCCGGCCTATCCCGATACCGGCGTGGTGAACGTGCTGCTGCTGGATGCGTTGAATACGCCGGTTGCCAGCCAGATGGTCGTTCGCCAGCAGATGATCGAATACCTGGGAAAGATCAAGCCGGGTACGACGCTTGCGATTTACACGCTGGCGTCGCGGCTGCGGCAGGTGCAGGGATTCACGACGGACGCATCGCGGCTGGTGAAGGCGGTGCAGGGCGCAAAGGCCGGCGCGCAACCATCGGTGGCTTTGCAGACGGAGAACGATGTTGCCAGCAATGACCAGATGATGGACACGATCACGGCAAGCGGCGCAACCGCTGGCGCGATCGCATCGATGCAGCAGTTCATTGCCGACACTACGGCGTTCCAGATGGACATGCGGGTGGGGATGACGCTGGATGCTCTCAATGAGCTTGCCCGTTCACTCAGCGGAATTCCGGGACGCAAGAATCTGATCTGGTTTTCCGGTTCGTTTCCGATTGCGCTTGAGCCGGACGATACGCTGACCAGCCCGTTTCAGGCGATGCGTAACTACTCCGACGAGGTGGAGCAGACGGCGGAATTGTTGTCTGGCGCGCGGGTGGCGGTTTATCCGGTGGATGGGCGGGGACTGATGACCTCGCCCACCTTTGAGGCGTCGTATAGGAGTTCCGGCAATTTCGCCAAGGGCGGCAATTTCAACCGGGACCTTCATCGGTTTTCGCAGCAGACAATCAATGAACAAAGCACAATGAAGCAGATTGCGGAGCAGACCGGGGGGCAGGAGTACATCAACACGAACGGGCTTGCCGAAGCGGTGGCGAGCGCGGTGGAGCACGGTTCCGACTACTACACGGTGGGGTACGTGCCGGCCGCGGATAAGTTGGATGGGAATTATCACCGCATCCAGGTGAAGCTTGACGGGGCCGGCTTTAAGCTGGCTTACCGGCATGGGTACTATGCGGACACGGCCGGCAAAAAATCCAGGCGCGACGCCGGCACTCCGGGCTTGAGTGCGCAGGCCGGAATGCATGGCGGTCCGTTGGCTACGCAGATTCTTTTTGTTGCGCGGGTTGTGCCGGCAGACGATCCACCGATCAAGGGGGCGAAACTGCCAGATGGTCCCGCGGGAGCGATGGCGGGTTCGCTGAAGGGGCCGGTCGCGCGCTACGTGGCGGTGATGCAGATTGATCCCAGGGGGATACGGTTTGCAGACACGCCGGAAGGCACGCATTTGGCAGAGCTGGAACTGGCGGTCATCGCATATGACGATGAGGGAAAGCGGATGAACTACTCCGACCGCGTAGTGAACGTGAATCTGAAGGATGCGCAGTATGCGCGCGTGATGGGCGGGAAGATTCCTGCGCTTGTGCCGCTGGATTTGCCTGCGGGCAAGGGGACGCTACGCATGGTGATTCTGGACCGGGCGGCGGGGCGGGCCGGGTCGCTGGAGGTGCCGGTAACGATTGCGGCGGCGAAGGCGGGAAAGTAGGGCGGTTTGGATTTCAAGGCGCCATTTGAGGTTCATGCAAGACGGATCTAGCCAGGAAAATGCCATTCGGCCGGACTCTCGTTTCATGAGTTCCGGACAAGGATCGAATAAAATCCAAAGGATTTAACTCCTTTGTAATTCGCTTTGATGTAATCGTCGAGGATAAAAACGCCGCTGCTTTTTGAGCTATCATTTTTTTCCATCGAATTGTCGACCTGATTCCAAAGAACTATATATTTGACATCTTCACGTTTCAGTTGAGCCACGATGCTTTCCTGGATCGCCTGGCTTGTCTGAAGGCCTGGATCAAATTGATACCACTTTGTTGCAGGTCTGCGATTTGCAATGAAATAGAATTCAATGTCGTTCAAAAATATCTTGTCATGGCGGCCTGTGCCGACAAAAATTGGATCGGCTTCCGCCGTGTTCTGGCGAATGAACTGGACCGCTTGTGCGGCCGTGTTCTCAATGCGGAAGCAGCGAGTACGCTCAAGCCCAGGAGGCTGGACACATGATCCCTCCGAACCAAGCGGGGAAACATCGGATTGAGGAGGCCTGGATAGTTCTCCCGTGAGGATTGCCGAAGCGCCTTCCTTGCTTAAGCGGACCGCAACCAAGGCCGCAAATGAGGATGCCGCGCACAACAGCGCCAGGGACAGCGCTGCCATCATGTGCGCTATATGCTGAGTTGGCCGGTCCGCGACATCGCTGGACAGGCGACCTGCAACAGCAAACAGGACCAGGATGGACGGAATCAACGACAACGCCATGTGAAGGGCGCTGACCCGTACGACTCCCTTGAAATAGAGTGCGAACGCGAGGCTTGACAGGAGCGCGATCTTCCAGGCCCAGTCCCGGTGGAGAGCGCTTGGATGTGTCTCTCGTTGTTGGCGGGGGACGGCCAAAAACGCGAGGGCGGTCAAGAGGGCAAGAGGAGGCAGGTAAACGACGATGTCGTGGCCTCGGTTGGCAAGATCGCTTAACGGATGACCGATCAGGGGAAATGGCAGACTGCGGGTGCGCGCGTAAAACTTCGATGGGAATTGAATGATCTGAAACATGAAATCGGGAATGATGCCCGATGCAGCGAAAACCAGGAACAGGGGCATGCAGACGGCGGCGGTTCCAGTCCAGAATGGCGCGATCAGAGAGAAGAGCCTTGCTGCTCGAGAACCCTCCGCGCGATGTTCAGCCAGGCCGTATGCGGCAAGAACGCCAGATAGGGCAGCGCAGACCAAGAACCCCACGTCGTAGCGGAACAGAACGATCAGCCCCACGAACACGCCGGACGCGACCAGAGATGCGCTGGAATGGCGCCCTTCGAGCACCGGGAAGATCGCTTTGACAGCGATAAGCATGAAGAACATGGATGCCCAGATGGGATAGCCAGGTGAGCCAAATGCCGCTAGCCATAGAAGCGTTACAAGCGTCGCAATTCCCGCAGCCTTGCGCCCCATCATGGCCACCGATAGGCTCAAGACCAGGCAGATGATGCCGGACTTGACCATCAGATCCAGAAACCTCTCGGCAAGGACCGACTGACCGAATAGCTTGAAGACCGCTGCTACTGCATAAAATTGACCGGGGCCGTAATTCGTGTAGAAATCGCGATGGGTCAATGCCCCGTCCAGGACGCGTGAGGCGCCGGTCAGGATCAGTCCCTCATCGTAGACCTCGACGGAACGCGGCATGGCGGCCGTAAGAAGGATGAATGAAACGAGGAACAGAGGGCAATATATCCGCCAACTGAACGAAGCTTTCTCGAAGTTCCTATTCGAGGATGTCGAGTTCCAAGGACGGATGAACCAACCTGCGACCTTGCGCTTTGCAGCGGTCATTGGATTCTGTCGCACTGTCCACAATATCGTCACCTTGTCTTGTGCCTATACGGCTTGCTTCCAATGCCACGCCGATCACGAGGGAAGAATCAGGTTCGGGGAGTTGCAGGACAATACTAAACCACACTGGCTGAAGGGAGGCCCTGGGTTCGATAACCGGGCAGGAGAGACGCGACCGTGGCAGTTGGATCGCCTATGCGGGCGGGGCTGTCAGGCGTTCCCAGTTGCGGTGGGCGAAGGCCGTCCGTTGTTCATTGGTGAGGGCAACTTCTTCGAGGAATGTGCGTGCTCTGCGGCCGGGGCGGTATTGGTACGGGTAGTCAGTCGAAAACAAGATGCGTTCGAAGCCGACGATCTCGACGGCACGGTCCAGGTACGACTGCGTGAACATTCCGCTGGCGGTGACGTAGAGGTTTCGCCGCATGTAGTCGAGGATGGGGCGCTGGAGTTTCGAGACGCGATTGAGGGCGTTGAGGCGCTCGGTGTAGAAGAGGACGACTTCGCCCCAGTGGCCGAGGATGATCTGGAGTTCCGGAAAGCGATCGAAGACGCCAGCCAGGGTCAGGCGGAGAAATTGAATGCCAGCCTCATAGTGCCAGCCCAGGCCGAAGGTGGCGAAGGAAAGATCGATCTCGGGACTGAAACCGGAATAGTAGACGGAACGAACTGCCTGCTGGGGAATCTGCGGGTGAATGAAGAGGGGCACACGCAGACTGGCTGCCGCCTCAAAGATGGGCCAGAAGTCGGGGTGGTCGAGGTTCTTGTCGCGCGTGCGGCCGCAGAGCAATGCGCCTTTCAGGCCTAGCTCGCGTACGGCGCGGTGCAATTCGGCGGCGGCTTGCTGCGGCGAAGGGGTGGGCAGGGTGGCGAATCCCTGAAAGCGGTGGGGATGGCGGGCGACGGTTGCGGCGATCAGGTTGTTTGTCTCGCGGGCGAGCAGGATGCTTTGGGCGCTCTCCAACGGGTGCAGGGCAGGTGTGGTGAGGGAAAGAACCTGGACGTCCACTCCGCTTTCGTCCATCAGCGCGATGCGGCGAACTTCGAGGTCTTCGAGTTGAGCCTTCATCTCACCTGAGTGCAGGGCCTGGCCGGGGTCCTGAGCATCGGGAGGCAGAGCGGCCCAGGCGGATTGGACTTCGGGGGTGAGGAAGTGCTCTTCGATGGCAATGAGTTGCATGGGGGCTCCGAGGAGTGCGGGGTTGCGCTCTTGGTCATTTTCGCATTGCGGGTTGAATTGCCCTTGCGTCAAGAAGAGGTATGCTTCTCTGGAGCCGAATGGAAACCTATGCGCTGACTTTTGTGTACCAGCGTCCCGCACTCTTCTCGAAGACGGGGAACGCTGAGTTGTTGGTCAAGGTGCTTTTTGACTATCGGGATCACGGGTACTATCGATTTCATGGATTCGGCGTATTGGCGAAACATCTGCATGTCTTGTTGACTCCATTTCCGAATCGGACCATTGAGAGTTGCGCCGATTGCATCAAGGGCGATTTTGCGGACCAAGTGCGCACCAATTTTCGCGCGCTGGTCTGGCAGCCGGATTTCCGTGAAGATTGGATTCGCAATGCAGAGGATTTTCGAGAAGAGCTTAGTTCCATTGCGGCGAGTGTTGAGAAGTTGGGCCTTGTCAATTGGAGTTGGGTGCACACGGAGTTCATAGATCGTCTTGATCCGATACCGGAGTGGTTGCGCTAGCAGGAAGAAGCATACCTCAGGGGTTGAAACTCCGCTCCGGTAAGGCCGTCGTATTGCCGGGGATGAAATCCCCGGCCTACCGCTCCGAAATTCCTCTGCGGAAACGCACGAAAAACAACAAAGACGTCCTTCGGAACGCTCGAATCGCTAATTGTGCTTGCCTTTCCACTCGGCGTAGGGGCCTTGGAAGTCTTCTATGCAATCTGCTCTAAAATTCCATAACCTGGTGGCTACTTCGTCGATCAGGTCGTGGTCGTGGGTTACTAACAACACTGTGCCTTCATAACGCTGTAACGCTATGTTTAATGCGTTGATGGCTTCGAGGTCCAAGTGGTTGGTGGGCTCGTCGAAGATCAGGAAGTTGGGCTTGGTCAGGATCAGTTTGCAGAAGGCTAACCTGGCTTGCTCGCCACCGCTTAATGCCTTGGTTTGCTTGTCGCCTTCTTCGCCGCTGAAAAGCATCTGGCCCAGGATGCCGCGGATTTCTTCGACGTGGGCGGCGGGGTTCCAGCGATGGAGCCACTCGGCTACGGTCAGGCCGGGCTCGATGGTTGCGCCGATGTCCTGAGGGAAGTAACCGATTTGCGCTTCATGGCCCCAGAAGACAGCGCCGGAGTCAAGCTCGAAGTCCTTGTCGGCCAGGCCGGGATAGTTCGAGAGCAGGCTCTTGATGAGGGTGGTTTTTCCTGCGCCGTTGCGGCCCATGAGACAGATTTTTTCGCCGCGCAGGACGTTGGCGGTGAAGCCGTCGATGACCTTGTGATCGCTGTAGAGCTTGGTGACGTGCTTGAACTCGAGGACGTGCTTGCCGCTGGGGCGGATCTGGTCGAACTTGATGTAGGGACGTGCGATGTTGGAGCGGGCAAGATCGTTGGTCTGGAGGCGCTCGACCTCTTTGCGTCTACTCGTGACTTGAGACGAGCGGGTTCCGGCGGCGAAGCGGGCGATGAAGTCGTTGAGTTGGGCGATCTTCTTTTCGCGCTGCGAGATCTGCGACTCGAGTGTGGAACGGATCTGGGTTTTGGCCATGACCATGTCGTCATACCCACCCGTGTAAATGATGATGGTTTCGTAATCGATGTCGGCAGTGTGGGTGGTGACGCTATTTAGAAAATGCCGGTCGTGGGAGATGCAGATGAGGGTGCCGTTGTAGCTGTGGAGGAAGTCCTGGAGCCAGTGGATGGAGTCGAGATCGAGGTAGTTGGTGGGCTCGTCGAGCAGCAGCGCTTCGGGCTTGCCGAAGAGGGCCTGGGCCAGCAGGACGCGGACCTTCTGGCCGCCCTGGAGCTCGGACATTTTGCGGTCGTGGAGGTCTTCGGCGATGTCGAGACCATCGAGCAGGATGGCGGCGTCGGCTTCGGCGGTGTAGCCGTCCTCGTCGCCGATGACGCCTTCGAGCTCGCCTAACCTCATGCCGTCTTCGTCGGTCATTTCGGGCTTTTCGTAGATGCGGTCACGCTCTTCGAGGGCGGCCCACAAGGGCTTGTTGCCCATGATGACGGTATCGATGACGCGATAGGCGTCAAAGGCGAACTGATCCTGACGCAAAACCCCAAACTTCCTGGGGCGGACGACATTGCCTTTTTGAGCGTCGAGGTCGCCGGTGAGGACCTTCATAAAGGTTGATTTACCTGACCCGTTGGGGCCGGTGAGCCCGTAGCGGCGGCCGGGGACAAAGCTGACACTGACATCCTCAAAGAGGATCTTGGCGCCGTAGCGCATGGAGACGTTGCTGACACTGAGCATGCTTTTTCTGGTTCCTAGGTATGGGCCGCAGTTGTTGGGCGGCTGCTGTCACCTCACGGACCACCCAGAGGGTACCCGCTTGTCCGCGGGGACCCCGTTTGGCCGGATGAGGCTGAGTTGGTACTGGTAGGGGCGCGCGGGTCGCATTCCCAGGTCTCAGAAGCGAGACCTGGGGCACCCGATCGTGCCCGGAAGACTTCTGCTCTTCTAGTTTCTCATACACGGAGCTTGGTCTGGGGGGGTGCGGGAATGGAATGCGGGTCGCAGGTGCGCGAATCATCTGGCGGGGGTTGGGTGAGAGGTTCTGTGGGCTCTGCGCCGGACGGGTTTTGGATGGCCTTTGCGTGGGCGGACCGGGTGCACTTTGGGCGGGAGGGGCGGAACGTTGGCCAGGGCGGCAAGAAGATCGTTGGACGCGTGGTAGAAGTCGATCTGCTGTTTGCCTTTGCCTTCAGTGACGGCGAGGAAGACGCCGGTTTGGCGACTGGGGCTGAGGGCGATGTAGGTGGTGAAGCCGGCGCCGCCGCCGGTTTTCTCCAGCAGGGATGAGGAAGTGGCTGGATCTCCGAGTTGAATCCAGGCCAATCCGATGCCGGTGGGATCGCCTGCGTGGCTGAGGCCCTGCACGGATTTGAGTTCCGCCGGATTGAGGTAGACGGCGAGCGGCGGCGCGGGCAGCGGAGACGACGCGGGAATGTGCAGCAGATATTGAAGGAATTTAACCATGTCGGCGGGGGTTGAATAGACGCCGCCGCTGGCGCCTGATTCCTCCGTACTGGTGCAGAGGCCCTGGTCTCCGCTTCCGCGCAGCAGGCGGGCGCATTGTTCGGCGGAGGGATAGAGGGTGGTGTCCCACATGGCCAGCGGCTGGAGCAGACGCTCGTGAAGAAGCGCGGCGTACGACTCGCCCGAAGCGGAGGCGAGCGCATCGCCGAGAAAATCGAAGCCTACATTCGAATACAACGCGGCGGAGCCGGGAGGGGAAACGAGTTTTTGCCTGGGCAGCCAGTCCCAGCGGAGAGCGTAGTCAGGAAAGGTGAAGTGCGGCGCCTTTGCAGGGTAGGCGCTTACCTCGCGCGGAAGGCCGGAAGTATGAGTGGCCAGGTTGCGGAGGGTGATTTCGGGTCCGTTGGATACTTCGGCAGGGGCGGGTGCTGCCGTGCCTATGGGGACCTGCTTGCCTGGCGGGGCGTAGAGCTGAAGGGGATCGGTGAGGGAGAGTTTGCCGTCGGCTGCGAGCTTAAGCAGGAGATCGGTGGTGAGGACTTTGGAGACGGAGCAGAGACGGACGAAGGAGGTGGAATCGGGAGTGTGGGCGCTGCCGGGATAGGTCTCGCCGTAGCCCTTGATCATGACTTCGTGGTCGCGTACGACCACCAGGACCATGCCGGTGACTGCGGACTGTTGATAGAGGGATTGACCCTGCGATGCGGCGTCGGCGAGCGAGAGTGGCTGTTGGGCGAAAGCGATGCCAGCAAGCGCCATCAACAGCGCGCTGGAAAGAATGAGCCGTGTGAAGCGGTGGCCGCGAGTGGTGCGTGGAATGCGTATGACCGGAGTCTCCATTTTCTTGGAAGGACAGGGCCAATATAAACCACGCGAGCTTGCTGGGGCCTGTTAACACTACTGGGGCCGTCCACCCCAGTAGTGTTAACAGGCCCTAAAGAGAACGCGTGGCGACTGTTGCCTTGCGAAGCGGCCAGGAACGATGTAGATTTGGCGCAACAACGAAATGCAGGCGAATACAGGTTGTGCGCATCTTTCGCAATCTTCGACCATTCAATTCATGGCTATCAAGCCGCACAGGGTGACTCATCCAATGAAACGACTGCCGATTTCAGCTCTGTTCCTTGCTTGCGCCGCCGGCCAACTTGCCGCGCAGGTGATGCCGCCGTGGCTGACGCCTTACCCTGGCGGAACGCCGGAAAGCAAACGCACGGAGCGTGCCGTTGAGTCCAGCTATTCAGTTGGTGCGTTGCCGAAGGATGTGGTTGCGCATTTCCAGAAAATATTTGACGCTCAGGGGATTCCGATCGATTCAATTGGCGCGCCTGAGGGGTTTTACCTTCATGCGGAACCAGCGGAGTGCAATGTGGACATCTCCATTGTGCGCGGCGACAAGACCACTGCGGTGAAGGTCGTTTGCGCGTCAAAGGCGGGAGTGGTGCAGGTCATCATGCAGCAGACGGAGGATCGGAGCGACCAGGAACCGGCAAAGAAGACGGACAAGCCAGGCGCTAAGCCGGCTGGTCTTGCGTGGCCGGACTGGCTGGTTCGCGTGGATGGAGGCAAGCCTGCGGTGCGAAAGCTCGACGGGCAATGGAAGAGCACATTTACCGCGCCGGCTCCCAGGCATGACATTGAGGTCTTCTACATGGACCTGCTCAACGGGCACGGTTTCCAGGTGAGCGAGAACCTGCCGAGCGGGCCGGAAGATTCCGGCAACTGGCTGGAGGGGACCTCGGATCCCGACCCGAAGACCAAACGCTCGATCGATATTCAGATCAGGATCAAGCCGGCCGGTTCCGCCTTCAGCGTGGAGATCACGATGCAGTGAAACATTGAAAGGGTGGAGAAGTGAACGAGTGAAGTTTTTCTGTGAAAAACGAAAATCCCCCGGATCGGTCCGGGGGATTTTCTATTTGGAGGGCGCAGGGGCGTATTTGCCGGATTTGGCGTACAGAAAGTCTGCGCCTTTGCTCAGGTCGTCGGGGTCTTTGACGATGTAGTAGAGGTTGGTGACGGGCGCGAAGCACTGGCGGTAGACAAGGCCGATGCCGGCGCCGTGGCCGGGGGCGACGATGTTCATGCTCAGGTTGAAGTAGGCGGGGGGATTGTCGATGCGCAACATGCCGTTGCGAATTTGATTGGTGATCTCGTGCAGGCCGCCTCCCTTATAGGTGGATGTTCCATCGTTGCCAACGCCGAACTGGTAGCTGGGTGGGTTGGGGGCATCCTGGTTATAGGTGGTGTCGATGGCGACCTGGAACTTGCGGCCCAACGGGGCCATGGTTCCGGCGTGTACGACGTGCAGGGCGATGGAGCAAGAGTTTTTGGAGCCGGGGCCATAGATGGCGTTGACCCAGTTGTCGGCGCTGTCGCCGGTTTCCGCAGCCATGAGCTCGGCCGGGGTGGGCGGGGGCTTGACCGAGGCGCAGTAGGCGGGCAGGGTGAAGAGCGGCGCCGGCGGCGGGGCCATCGAAATGCGGGTGATGTCAATCATGTTGGTCACGGCGGTGCCGGGACCGCTAAAGGTGGCGCGGACGACGAGGTTGTCTTTCTCGTCGAGCCAGACCTTCAGGCTTGCGCCCTGCGCGGCACCGGTGTAGGTTTTCGTCGGTATGCCGTGAATGGTCTCCATCCCGGCGGGCTTGAGCTCGCCCTTGGCAATGCCGGCAGTGAGCTCTTTGGAGGACTCGAAGGGATCGCCCCAGTCTCCGGAAAAGGTGCCAGCGCTGCAGGATGGCGGCGTGCTGGCCGGTTCCCAGGTGTGGGAGACGTGGGTGGTGAGGTCGTAATAGGTGAGGGCGTGATGAGCGGGCAAACCGGGCTGTGCGCCGTAAAACATATCGGTCAGCACGCGCGATCCGCTGCGGTTGACGGTCTGATAGGAGCCGGCGGGTACCCCGACGATGGATTGTGTGATGGAGTAGGCGGTTGGCGGGGATTGGGCGGCGGCTGAGAGGGTGAGAGCGAGGATTGCAAGACAGAGAGGGATGCGCGGAGCCGACATCGTAAAAACTCCTTTTTGGAATTCTGGATGAAACCGAGCGCGGACTGCGGGATTCCATCGAGCGTTGAGTTTCCGCGGAGGGGTGATGATAGCACCTGCAGTGCCACCTGCGGTGGGGCAGACGCTCGCTTTTCGCTCGCACTGGGGTTCATTGCTTCTTCCAGGCATCTTGAAGTGCGCGGGTCGGCCTGGGATATGATCGATGGACGGCGGGAGGGATGGTCCCGGATCGGATTTCTTCCCTGGCAAGCTATGAAAAAGCATGTTCTCACCTTCGGGATCATCGGCGGGTTGCTGATTACGGTGTTGCAGTGGACCCAGTACCGGTTCCTGGTGATGGAGCATTCGGTAGAGGTGTACGCCGCGGTCATCGCGGCGACGTTCGCCATTCTGGGCATCTGGCTTGGGGTTCGGCTGAAAGGATCGCGGCAGCGGGAGGCCGTGAAGGGTGAGCCTGAGCCGGGCCTCGAACTGAACACTGAGGCAGGCAGGCAACCGTTTGTGGCGGACGAGAAGAAGCGCGCGGAACTGGGGATGACGCCGCGGGAGCTGGAGGTGCTTGAGTTGATGGCGCAGGGGATGAGTAACCGGGAGATTGCAGAGAAGCTCTTCGTCAGCGAAAACACGATCAAGACGCATTCCAGCCGGGTGTTTGACAAGCTGGGAGCGAAGCGGCGGACGCAGGCCGTGCAAATGGGGAAGGAATTGGGGCTGTTGCCTTGAATTCCGTGGTACGAAGGGGTGATTTTGGCCTTTGAGGGCAAAATCACTCGAAAGGATGACGACAGGGCGTGTGCTGCGCGGGGTATGTTGGGGCTGCACTTCAAGAATTCACTTTCAGGAGACTGACATGAAGAGGACCATACTCAAGTTCGGATTGATTTCAGCCGCGATCATCAGCGCACTCATGTGGGCAACGGTGCCGTTCCAGCACAAGATTGGATTCGACCGCGCCTTGTTCGTGGGCTACACGACGATGGTGCTGGCGTTTCTGCTGGTGTTTTTCGGCATCCGATCGTACCGGGACAACGAGGGGCACGGACAGATCACGTTTGCGCGGGCTTTTGGCGTGGGCATCTCAATCACGCTCATCACATGCATTTTCTACGTGGTGTCTTGGGAGATTATCTACTTTAACTTCATGCACAATTTCATGGACGACTACACGGCGCTTATGGTGGCGAAAGCGAAAGCGTCGGGCATGAGCGCGGCGGCGCTGCAGGCGCAAGTGGAGAGCCTCAGGATCGCGAAGGAGCGTTACGAAAATATCTTCTATAACTGTGCGATGACGTTCATTGAGCCGTTTCCGGTGGGGTTTGTGATTACGCTGATTTCAGCGGCGGTGCTGAGAAAGCGGCGGCCGACGCAGGAGATAGCGGCGCAGGTGGTAGCGACGTCCTGACCAGCACGCTGGGCCTGGGCACAGCTTGAGGAGGAACTTTGTGCTGTGATCAGTAACCGCGTCGCCGTGGCGGCGTCTATAGTAAAAGCGATTCAAGCAGCGGATGCCTAATTTCTTCGCCCGCTGCCCCTGTTTGCGCTTCCTGGCATCGCGACCGGATTTCACGGCTGACTTTCTCGGCTGGTCTGTTCGCGCCGGAGCGCAGCGCTTCACCGGAGGGTAAGACGGTGAGTCAATCTGCCATTGAACGTCGAGCGGCTTTTTTCTTTCAGACAATCGCTTCACCCAGAATCTCTTTTTTCACACTTTCATTGCTGCTGTGTTTCGGCATGGCCTCAACGGCGGTTGCGCAATCGCCGCCGCGGGTCACGGGCGATGTGGACGACACGGCGCGGGTAAGGATCGCCCATTCGCGGCTGGCGTTGCTGGGTGCGCGCGACCTGGGGCCGGTGGAAGAGAGCACGCGCTTTGAACGGATGACGCTGGTATTGAGGATGTCTTCAGAGCAGCGGCGGAGTCTTGCGGCTCTCGTCGACAGTCAGCAGACGAAGGGTTCGGCAAACTACCGCCGCTGGCTTACGCCGGAGGAATTTGGACGGCAGTTCGGGCCTGCGCCGGAAGATCTTTCAAAGATTCAAGGCTGGCTTGAGCAGGAAGGTTTTGAGGTTGGCAAGACCGCAAAGGGCGGGATGTGGATTGAGTTCTCAGGAACCGCGGGTCAGGTGAATGCGGCTTTCCAGACCGCGATGAGGCGATACTCCGTTGACGGCGAGACGCATATTGCGAATGCAAGCGATGTTTCCATTCCCGCGGCTCTGGCTCCGCTGGTAGTCGGCGTACCGCTGCATGATTTCTTCAGCAGGCCACTTTTGGTGCATAGGCACGCACAGGATTCGCCGTCGATCACCGCGTCGTGGAATGGCGCCCATGCGATGACCCCCGGCGATTTCGCGACGATTTACGATCTCTTGCCGCTGTACAAATCGAGCATCAACGGGAGTGGCCAGACGATTGCGATTGTCGCCGAAGCAGATGTGGCCGCATCGGACGTGACGGCGTTTCAGACGATTTTCGGCTTGCCTGCGAAGCAGCCGACGATGGTTGAGAATGGCCAAGACCCTGGTTTCGATGTCTTTCTCGGGCTGGGTGCGGAGGCGACGATTGATGCGGAATGGGCTACGGCAGTTGCGCCGGGCGCAACCATCGACATGGTGGTAACCGGGCCACAATATGCAAGCGATCCAGCGGAGCTGTCGGCAGCATACATCGTGGACCAGAACCTGGCGCAGATTATCGGCATCAGTTATGGAAACTGCGAGGCGAATCTGGGATCGGCGCAAAGTGCTCTTTGGAACCAGGTGTGGGAGCAAGGCGCGGCAGAGGGCATGAGCATCTTTGCCGCCTCCGGCGATGCAGGTGCGGCAGGTTGCGCGAGCCCTGGGCCGGAATACGGAAATGTCGGAAACGTGGCGGCAGTGAACGGCGTTGCGTCCAGCCCTTATGTAACAGCAGTCGGTGGGACGGAGTTCGATGAAACCGTGAATGGGGCGAGCGTCGGCACCTTCTGGAATACGGCGAATGCGGCAAATCTCAGTTCGGCCACGGGCTACATTCCGGAGATGGTGTGGAACGACAGTTGCCCGGGCAGCCTTTGGTGCCCGCCAGCAGGCCTGTACGTTCCGTATTTCTCAGCAGGAGGCGGCGGTGTGAGCTCGATCTACCCGACGCCGGCATGGCAGACGCTGGCGGTGACGGGACTGAACGTGCTGGAGAACTATACTCTGCCGGGACAAGCAGGAGTGAGCCCGCGGGGCATACCGGATGTTTCACTGGCGTCTTCGGCGGATCACGACGGTTATCTTTTCTGCTTTACCACGACGGCTTCGAGTCCCGATTGCCAACTCACCGGGGGTGCGGTGACACAGAATACCTTTCAGAATGAGGCAGGCGGGACCTCATTTGCAGCGCCGGCATTTGCGGGGATGATGGCAATCGTGAATCAGAAGGTGAAATCCGCGGTCACGCCGCCTTCTGCGAATGCGAGCGTCGATGGCCGCCAGGGATTGGCCAACTACCAACTCTATTCGCTGGCCGCCACGGAGCAGTACGCAGGGTGTAACTCGAGCGATGAGGCTGTTCCGACGACGCCCACTCCGGCGGCATGCAGTTTTCACGACATTACGGTGGGCAATAATTCAGTGCCCGGACAGCCGGCTGTCACGGGTTACGACGCGACAGTGGGGTATGACCTGGCCAGCGGGCTGGGGTCAGTGGATGCGGCCAACCTGGTGGCGAACTGGGTGAGCGCGGAGACCGGCTTCCAGGGGACACAAACGACTCTTGCGACGAGCCCGGCCGGGAGTTCAATTACGGTTGCTCACGGCCAATCGGTAACCTTGAATGCAAGCGTGCAGAAGCTTTCAAGCGATACAACGAGCGCCACGCCTGCTGGAAACATTTCTTTGATTGCAGAGGGTGGAACACTGCTCAACAGCCTCGGGGTGATTACTGCTGTTCCTCTTGCGGGGAGCGGCGGATCGGCGGCTACGGGCAACTTCAACATTCCGGATTTGCCGGGCGGAACCTACAACCTGGTGGCGAGGTTTCCGGGAGACGGAACGTTTGCCGGCAGCGATTCGAATCCGATTGCGGTGAAGATTACGCCGGAGGTGAGCACGACCACCCTGAACGTTGGCGTAACCAGTTGGCCGTATGGCCGCGATTTTGGATTCAACGCAACCGTGACCGCTCCGACCGGACAGGGAATGCCGACGGGAGTCATCACATTCTCCGATAACGGGACAGTGCTGGGGAAGGCGCCGCTCAGTAATCTGGGTATTGCCTATTTCAGTTGGTGCACTCCACCGGATTTGGCTCAGATCTTTCCCAACTTCCCGGCGACACCGTGTCCATCGGTGGGGACTCATGTGTACACCGCGACGTACAGCGGAGACACCAGTTTCACGGCCAGTCCCACACCGATGGCTGCCACGCAGTCCGCGACAGTTCAAATCACGCAGGGAACGCCACTGGGCGGGATCAACACGACGCCGACGCAGTCCGATCCCAATTACACGTTGAGTGAACCGCTCACGTTGACCGCGGTGATTGAGTCCAGCCCAAACGGCGCATTGCCGACGGGGACGGTGCAGTTTTTCATGGGTGCAACTCAACTGAGTCAACCGATCGCTGTTTCGGGGAATCCGTCGCAGGCTGCCGTGACCAACGTGATCTTGCCGCAGGGGATGGACCTGATCACGGCCAACTATTCAGGTGATAGCAACTACGCGGCCACATCGTATCAAGCAAACGAGAACTGGGGAGTGCCTGTGGGTTGGACGGCAAAGACGACCATCGCGACGGTCGATCCAGGGCAGACCGCAACGTACAATCTCAACCTGGCAACCTCGGGGTTCAGTGGCGCTGTAGCCATCAGTTGCGTTCCGAGCATGGATCTTTTTAACCCGACTCAAACGGTGGTTGGCGCATCGTGCAGCGTAAGCCCGGCGGCCGCTAATTTGACCTCAGGCGGCGCCGGTATACCGGTGGTTGTGACGATCACTACGACATCGTTGTCGAAGCTGACCGAGCCGGGGTTTCACGGGGTTCCGTTTCACGGCTTGCCTTTTGCGCTGCCGCCGGTGCTTGCGTTCACTCTGTGGGGTGTGCGGAAGAAACGGCGGGGTGGGCTGCTGGGATGCATTGCGGCCGCACTGGCGATTTCATTCATGGTCTCGTGCGGGGGGGGCGGCACAACGACGATTGTGCAGACCGGGCCTCCAGCCACGAGCGGGATATTCAGCGTGTGGGCAGCGGTTCCGATAACCGGCACGGAGACGGTCTATAACGGGGCAAAGCTGACCTTGAATGTGAATGAGTGATCCGTGAAGCAGTGAAGAAGTGAATCGGCGCGGTGCGCTTGCCCAAAACTAGCCGAAGATGGCCATGACGATGTGGTTGACGGCGAAGGCTGCGCCCCAGGCCAGCACGAGCATGTAGAGGAACTGCACGGCGGGCCACTTCCAACTGTTGGTTTCGCGGCGGACCACGGCCATGGTGGAGGTGCACTGCATGGCGAAGGCGAAGAAGATCATCAGCGCCAGCGCGCCGCCGAGAGTCATGTCGTGATGGAGGGCGGTTTGCAAGTGCATGGCCTGGGTTGCGGGGTCGGCGCCATAGAGGGTGCCCATGGTGGAGACCATGACTTCGCGGGCCAGCACGCTTGAGAGCAGGCCGATGCCGATCTTCCAGTTGAAGCCAAGCGGCGCAATGGCCGGCTCGATGAAGTGGCCGAGGCGGCCGATCACGCTGTCGGCGAGTTCAGGCGCGGTGTAGGCGCTTCCCGCGACGTGGACGACGGGCAGATGCGCCAGCACCCAGAGAGCCAGCGTGACGCAGAGGATGATGGTGCCGGCCTGGCGAAGGAAGATGCTGGCGCGGTCCACGAGCCGGAAGAAGAGCGAGCGCAGTGTGGGCATGCGGTATTGCGGCAGCTCGAGGATGAAGGGCGTCTCGCTGGATTTGAGAATGGAACTTTTGAGCAGCCAGGCGGTGGTCATGGCGCCGACAAAGCCGGCCAGATAAAGCGAGAGCATGACGATGGTGCGCAGGCCGAGGAATCCGTGCAGGAAGGCGATGTTGGGGATGAAGGCCGCAATCAGCAGCATGTAAACGGGCAGGCGCGCCGAGCAGGTCATGAAGGGGGTGACCAGGATGGTGGCGAGGCGGTCGCGGCGGTTCTCAATGGTGCGCGTGGCCATGATGGCGGGGACGGCACAGGCATAGGCCGAGAGCAGCGGGATGAAGGCTTTGCCGTTGAGGCCGATGGTGCGCATGACGCGGTCTGCGATCAGCGCGGCGCGGGCCAGGTAGCCGGAGTCTTCCAGAATCCCAATAAAGAGAAACAGCAGCAGGATCTGCGGCAAAAAGACGAGGACGGACGAGATGCCTTTCCACGCGCCATCGAGCAGCAGGGATTGTATCCAGCCGGCGGGCAGGAAGGGGCGGATGAGGTCGGCGGCGCGGGCCAGGATGTCGCCGAAGCCGTCGGAGAGCGGCTGGCCGATGGCGAAGACCACTTCAAACACGCCGATGACGACGGCCAGAAAGAGCAGCGGACCCCAGATGCGGTGCAGGAGAATGTTGTCGATCTTGCGGGTGTTTTCAACCGAGAGTGGGGCCTGGTAGCCGGTGCGTCGGCTGATCTGTGCGGCCCAGAGGTGAGTGCTGGCTGCATTGCCGATGACCGGGAGGGCGAGCGGCGCGGCAGCGGAGCGTTCAGTCTGCTGGTTGAGGAAGAGCGGCACAGCTTCAAGGCCGGTGCGGTGGGTGGCGCTGATGAGGGCCACGGGTGCGCCGAGCTCGCGGGCCAGCTTGAGGGTGTCAATGTGGCCGCCGCGGGTCTCCATCAGGTCGCTCATATTGAGCAGGACCAGGGTGGGCAGGCCGACGGCAAGCACCGGCGCGGCGAGCATGAGCTGGCGGGTAAGATGGAGCGCGTCCAGGACCAGCAGGACGGCGTCGGGCTTGGGGGTGCCGGGCATTTTGCCGCGCAGCACGTCAACGGCGACGCGAGCGTCTTCAGAGTATGGGGTGAGGGAGTAGATGCCGGGCAGATCGATGAGGGTGAGGTCGTCGCGGCCCACGCCGGACATGAGGCCCATGCGCTGCTCGACGGTGACGCCGGGGTAGTTGGCCACCTTCTGGCGGAGGCCGGTGAGGCGATTGAAAAGAGTGGACTTGCCGGAGTTGGGCGGCCCGATCAAGGCAACGGTCTTGAGCGAGCCGGAATTGGGCGAAGCGGCCGGGGGCGTGAACTGCGGCGTGTCGCAGCAGGCGCTCATCGGACGACCTCAAGAAGCTCGTGAGCAAGCAGGGAGGGGGGCTCGAGGGCGGAGCTGTCATCGATTTCCGCAGGGCGGACGCGGATGGCGTCGGCGGTCTCGTGGCGGAGGGCAATTTCCATGCCGTCCACGCCGTAAACGGTGGGATCGCCGGCCGGGGCGCGGCGCAGGGCAGTAACCAGCGCGTCGGGGACAAAACCCATGTGCATCAGGTGGTTCTGCACGGATTCAGGCAGGTCGAGGGCTACCACGACACCCGATTCGCCGACATGCAATTGACTTAACACGCTCACCCGCCGAACTCCCATGTGCTGCCGGGAAGGCAGCAAGTGCAAACGAAATCCGGACTTAAGAATGCGACCGGATTGGTCGTAATTCAGTATACGACCATTTCGGTCTGAGTTGCAAACAGCGAATTCCGGGTCGTGATTTGGGTGAAAAAACATGCATGAACCTCCGAAGGGGATGATCGGCGAACGGTAGCCGGCCCCCTCCCCCTGACCGGGCAGACCTTTCTATTCGCTTCATCGGACGCTGAGAAATTTTTATCAGTGGGCTCGCGGGATGGATGTGATCCGGATCACTTGATTTGCGAGAAAAATGCGTTGCGCACTGGGTGAGATGGCTGGTAGAAGAGGGGCATGGACGCTGCGGATTTTCGAGAATCAGTGACGAAGGGCGAGGCGCCGGCGGGTCTGACGGCGCCGCTGGAGGCGTTGTGGTGGGATGCGAAGGGTGACTGGACGCGGGCGCATGCGCTGGTGGACGAGCTGGAGACGCCGGAGGGAATGGCGGTGCACGCCTATCTGCACCGGAAAGAGGGCGAGGCGTGGAACGCGGAGTACTGGTACAAGCGGGCAGGAAGGCGGTTTCACCGGGAGAAGCTGGAGGAGGAGTGGGGGGCGCTGGTGGGGGGGCTGATTTAGATGTAAGACAAATGTCTTACGCGAGAATTTCGGCCATGGACTGGGTGCGGAAAGTACGAAGGCAATCGATTGGTGTATGGTGATCGGTGGCTTTCGGAGTGCAATTCAGTTGAGGCAAATTCCATGAAGAACTTCTTTGGTCGTTGCTCGTTGGTTGTGTCTGTTGCGGCATTGCTGTTGGGAACGGCTACGCTTTGCGCGTTTCAGGCGAATTTTCTGGCTCAGTACAAGGGGACGCCGTACCACGACAGCAAGTATCAGGGCGGGGCGCAGGCGATTCCCGGGAAGGTGATGTGCGCCTATTACGACATGGGCGGCGAAGGTGTTGCCTATCATGATTCCGACGCAAAGAATAACGGAAGCGGGGCGCTGAATCCGGCCAACGGGAGCTATTTGAACGAGTTTCGAATGAACGAGGGAGTCGATACTTCGTACACCAAGTTCGGGAAAGACCCGCAGATTGACGATAACCCGTATGACAAGGTGACGCCGCCGGCGAACCTGCTTTATGTGGGATGGACGGTGCCGGGTGAGTGGTTCAACGTGACTGTCGATGTGGCGGAGACGGGCGAATATGCTGCCGATTTGCTGTATACGTCGAATCGCGGCGGGAGCATTTCCATCGACGTGAACGGGAAGGATGCGACGGGGCCGCTGACGATTGTGAGCACTTTTGACGCGGCGGAGCCGGTGGCCTGGCGGCAGTGGCACCACTGGAATCTGGCGCCGGGGATTGCGAAGATTCATTTGCCGAAAGGGAAGGCTGTGCTGACTGTGCACATACTGACGGGGGGGCAGATGAATCTGGCGACGTTCGATTTCAGGAAGGCACCTGCGGTGCGGCCGACGCTCGCGGGAGGCTCGCACTAGCCTCATGCGTTTCCCTGGTCCCCAAGTGCGGGGACCTGGGCACCCGGCGGGGTTGCGGGGCATGTGTATCTATACGCAGTAAAAAGTGAGATGAATGGTGAAAATAGGGCCGGTTTAGTGCCGCTTATGGACTAAATCAGCGCAAAAAGCAGCGTTTTTGGTGTGTTTTTTGCTCAACAGGCTGCGCGTGTAGACCTTTTACGCGGCCACTTTTTCAGAAGGATATACAATTAGAAATGTATATCCGGAGGTCGCGCGATGAAAGTTGCAAAATGGGGAAACAGCCTGGCGGTGCGGCTGCCTTCCGCTCTGGTGGAAGCTCAAGGAATTGCGGAAGGGGACGAAATTGAGCTTATCTCCAAAGGCAACGGGAAGTTTGAGGTTTCTCCCGAAGAGAGGCGCAGACAGGCGCTGGAGGAGATGCGCCGGTTGCGCTTCAAACTGCCACCTGGATACAAGTTCGATCGGGAAGAGGCGAATGCGCGTGGGCCGTATGAGCTTTTGAATCAAGCGAAGCCGGAATCGGCGGCGGATTGATGAGTGGACTCGTATTTCTCGATACCAATGTATTGATCTATGCGTTTGCCGAGAACAGCGCCAAGTTGGATGTGGCCGAACGGCTGGTAAATGGGGGCGGAGTTGTTAGTGTCCAGATTCTGAATGAACTGACGAACGCTCTGCGCCGGAAATTTGGATTTAGCTTTCCGGAGATTCGAAAGATCATAGACAGCGTCTTAATGACCTGCCCCGATCCGCTACCTCTCACGCTGGAGACACACCGGGCGGCATTGCGTATCTGTGAGCGCTACGGGTTCTCGATGTATGACGGGCTGATCCTGGCCGCCGCAGTGGAAGGCCGCTGCACGAAGTTTTACTCCGAGGATATGCAGCATGGGCAGGTGGTGGAGGGCTTGCGGATTGAGAATCCGTTTCTGGGTACGGCGAGACATTAGTTTCAAGCTATGTAGAGTTAGTAGTCGTAGACAGTGACGGAGACTGAGGTTGCTACGGCTGAGGGTGTTCCGTTGATCAGGTATGAGTTGTATTTATAGTTTTCGACGGCTTTGAGGACGGGTTTCTGGAGTTCTTTGGGGCCCGACATGACTGTTGCGTGCTGGATTTCGCCTGACTTTGCCAGTTCAAATGCGACGATGACCGTGCCCATGCGATGGGTTTTGTCGCGGGAGACTTTTACGGTTGGATTGGCTTTCTCGATCAGGAGTTTGGTGGCTTCATCCGGGGAGATCCAGGTTGTGATGTTGTCGTGGCGGAGTTGGTTCTGGAAGGATTTTAAGTGTTTGATGTCGTAGATGGTTTTTGTTTGAGCGGGGAGATGGACACGGCACAGCGCGCCGAGAAGAAAGATGCTGGCCGTGATCTTCATTAGTTGGGAGTTTACGTAACAGTTGCCGGTGGAGCAACTAACTGGCGGGACAGTCGCCACTGAGACCCATTTTCACGGAAACCGTGGTCTCCACAATAGCTGCTCTTCCATTGAGAATATAGGGCTTGTATTTGTACTGCCGAACAGCATCAAGAACCATTTGCTGCAACATGGCAGGGCCTGAAACAACCGTAGGATCCAAAACATTGCCGTTCTTATCAATTTCAATAGCGACGACGACGGTGCCTGTTACACGAGGTTCGATAATGGGGGCGGTATAGCAAATCTTGACTTTGTGCAGGAGTAGTTTTTCCGCCACTTTCGCCGAGATTCGGATAGGGTGGGGCGGGGGAATTGCGGCAGCAGGCGCCTGCGTTTGCGCAACCAGGCCTGATGCTAGAACCGCTGCGATAACAGCAAGGTATGCGACGGCTTTCATCGATTGCGATTCTATACCTGGCCGTGGGTCAGAGGCGCTTATTCCTCTCACAGACGCCTATCGATCGTCCCTCAGGGGCTAAAGCCCGAGCAAATTCAGGCCTTTTGCGGCACGGCTTAAGCCGTGCCCTTTCAAAGCTGGTTCATGAAGCGGCCACTAGTGCGCGCCGACGAGTTCCTCGCTCTTGGCGCTTTGGCCGTAGTGGGTCTGGACGTACTTGTCGAGGATTTGCTTGAACTCGGCTACGATCGTGTCGCCGTGGAGGGTCTTGTAGAGCTTGCCGTCGACGTAGACGGGGGCTTTGGGCTCTTCGAAGGTGCCGGGGAGACTGATTCCGAGGTTGGCGTGCTTCGATTCGCCGGGGCCGTTGACGACGCAGCCCATGACCGCCAGCTTCAGTTCTTCCACGCCAGGGTATTGCTTGCGCCACTCGGGCATGGAGGCGCGGAGGTAGCTCTGGATCTGCTCGGCGAGTTCCTGGAAATAGGTGCTGGTGGTGCGGCCGCAGCCTGGGCAACTGGTGACCTGGGGCATGAAGCTGCGGATGGAGAGCGATTGCAGAATCTGCTGCGCGGCTAATACTTCTTCAGTGCGGTCGCCGTTGGGCTTGGGGGTGAGCGAGACGCGGATGGTGTCGCCGATGCCGGCGAGAAGGAGCGGCGCGAGGCCGGCTGTCGACGCGATGAGGCCTTTGGAACCCATGCCGGCTTCGGTCAGTCCGAGGTGCAGGGCGTAGTCGCAGCGCGAGGCGAGCGAGGTGTAAACGTCAATGAGGTCGCGGACGCCGGAGACCTTGGCGGAGAGGATGATCTGGTCGTGCCTCAATCCATAAATCTCGGCGGCTTTGGCGGATTCAAGTGCGCTGACGACCATGGCTTCCATCATTACGTCGCGTGCTGGAAGGGGACTGGCGATCTTCGAGTTTGCGTCCATCATGCGGGTCAGCAGGGCTTGATCGAGCGAGCCCCAGTTGACGCCGATGCGGACCGGCTTCTGATTTTCAACGGCGCACTCGACCATGACCTGGAAGTTGTCGTTGTCCTTTTTCCCGATGGACGCGTTGCCGGGATTGATTCTGTACTTGGCCAGGGCGCGGGCCGTGGCAGGGAACTTCTTGAGCAGCAGGTGGCCGTTGTAGTGGAAGTCGCCGACGATGGGGACGCGCAGGCCGCGCTTATCGAGGCCTTCGACGATGTAGGGCACGGCGGCTGCGGCGTCTTCATTATTGACGGTGACGCGGACGATCTCCGAGCCGGCCTGGGCCAGGGCCGCAACTTGTTCAATGGTTCCGGGGATGTCGGCCGTGTCGGTGTTGGTCATGGATTGGACGAGGACCGGGACCTCCCAGCCGACGCGAACGTTGCCGATTTTGACCGTGGGCGTTTTTCTGCGCTGAATCTCAGCCATACATCTAGTTTACCCGGAAGCGAGCGGGCGGGAAACCCCTGCGGCCCTCAAGCAGAAGGGGACGCACCGCTTACTAGAAAGACGGCGGAAGATCTGAGGCTGCGCTGCCGCGCTGCTTGTTGGGTTGCGTATCGACTGTGAATTGAAGTTCAGTGGCGCCGGAATGCAGTTTGGCGAGCGGAAGCCAGGAGTTTGCGTAGGGTGCTCCATCGAGCGATACGTGCTGGACGTAAATCCCAGAGCCCTTGCGAGTTACGATCAGGGTTCTTCCGCCTGAGAGGCGGAGCGTGGCCTTGTCGAACATGGGTGTGCCGAGGACCACGCCTGCGACGGCGGGCACGGCGGGGTAAAAACCGAGAGCATTCCACACGTAGACACCCGAGGTTGCGCCCAAGTCGTCATTGCCTGGAATTCCATTGGGCGCCGCCTTGAAAGTGTCGCTTGCAATGCGCGTGACCACTTCCTGCGTCTTCCAGGGCTGGCCGGCGAAGACGTAGGCATAGGGAACCACGAAGTCGGGTTCGTTTTCGATGTTGAAGCAGGGATCGTCCCAGCAGCGGAGCTTCTGGAACAATCTGTCGAGGCGCGGAATGACTTTATCGTTGCCCCCGATGGCGGCGAACAGGGCGGGAAAGTCGAAGGGAATCATGAAGGTGTACTGATAGGTGTTGCCTTCTTCAAAGCCTTCCTGATCTGTGTTGCCGGGAGGCAGCTGCTTTTTCGGAAGCGAGCGTTCCGGGTCGAAACCAGCGACCCATGTGCCGTCGGCTGCGCGCGGGCGAATCCAGCCGGTCGCCGGGTCGAGAAGGTTCTTCCAATTCTCAGACTGTTTGAGGAGGGAGCGATAGCTGGCCTGGTCGCCGAGGCTTTTGGCGAATTGCGCGATGGCGAAGTCGGCGCTGGCGTATTCGAGGGTGCGCGAGGCTGAGACAGGGTCTTTCTCCGCGGGGACGTAACCGAGGTTTCGATAGTCCTGCAGGAAGGGCCGCTCGGCGTCGTTGTGTGGACCGAGCCCGGTTTGTGTTCCGGCTTTGAGCATGAACTTGAGGGCGGTTTGCGTGTCGAAGTTGCGCGCTCCAAAGGCATAGGCCTCGGCGAGCACGATGACAGGCGAATCGCCGTTCATCACGTAGGTCACGTCGTTTGCCGCCGGCCAGTGCGGAAACCAGCCGCTCTGGACCGCGTCGTTGACGAGGGACTGCATCATGTCGGACTCGCGCTCGGGTTCGAACAGGGCGTGCCACTGCACGGTGTTGCGATAGATGTCCCAATCGGAAAAATTGGCGTATTGCTCCTTCTGTTTCGATCCACGCAGGTTGTGTATCTTGTTGTCAAAGCCGATGTAGCTGCCGTCCCGATCGCTGAAGAGCGTGGGCGCGAGGAAGGAGTGATAAAGGCCTGTGTTGAAGATTACTTGCTGGTCGGGTGTGCCGCCTTCGACGGCAATACGGCCGAGCAACTGGCTCCAGGCAGTGCGTGCCCTGGTCTGCACTGCATTGAAGTCCCAACTGGGGATCTCCTTATCGAGATTGTTGAGCGCACCGGATTCGCTCACGAAGGAGATTCCGATTTTGAGTTCGACCTCATGTGCATCGCCAAAATCGAGCCAGGCCCCGGTCCGCTTGCCCTGCGCAGACTTTGCATCGGGTAGGACTGCGTCGTCTTGCCAGAGGGCGGAGCTTTTGAACGGCTTGTTGAAGCGGCCGGCTGCGTAGAGCTTGTAGCTCGATTCGCGGCTGCAGAAGCCACCGGCGGTGACCGAGCCTGCAAAGGAGCGGTCGGACTTCAGTTGAATCTGATCTCCGAAGGCATCGCGGTATGTTCCTTTCGGATCAGCGGGGACAGGAATGTTGGCGCTCGAACCGGCATTCACAAGCAGGCGGGCGCTTGTGCCTTCAGGGAAGATGAAGCGCGCGATGCCCGAGCGTTCCGCGACGGTAATTTCGACGCGGACGCCGTTGGCCAGGGTCACAGCGTAGTAACCGGGATGCGCCTGCTCATTGCTGTGATCGAACGCGGCGGCATACGGTGCGAAATTCGTTGCCGGGCTGGCGGCCAAGGCTCCGGGAACGGGCAAGACCGCGAAGTCGCCATAGAGGGGGCAGCCCGCGCCACTGAGGTGGGTCAGGCTGAATCCCTGTATCTGCTTTTCGTTATAGAAGTACCAGGCGTTGCTATTGGTATCCGGGCCCCACTGCATCATGCCGAAGGGCATGGACGCGCCGGGAAAGGTGTCGCCGTCTCCGGAGGTGCCAATCAATGGATTCACTGAATCGTACGAGGGAGGATTGGCCTGGGCGTGCGCGGATACGATGGAGCCGAGCGAGAGCAGAACGAGGCAGAAGCGCAATGCAAAATGAACACGCATGGAAGAGTGCCTTTCGCGGAGATGCGGGGTGACATCTGGACAACCAAGAATGGTACATCATTCGCGTAAAGGCGAGGATTTGCATGGCCTGTGGCAGGCCAGCGGATGGCGCGCCGGTTTCTATTTGAGTTTTTGAAGATCGCGAATTGAAAAAATACGGTACTCTGGGGGCACTTGCAGTGCGGCAGACGCTCGCGGGAGGCTCGCACAAGCTTGGCTATTTTCCACCGGTTGTGCAGAGAAGAGCGGAACGGATGGGGCAACCTTGAAAAGGGTGAATGATGACGAATCAGGCAAATAATGGGGCGCTTGGCACCGGCGCCGGGACTGCAGAGTCTGTGCGGCCGCTGCTGTTGCGCGGGTTGCGCAAGGCGTTTACCGACGTGCAGGCAGTGGATGGGCTCGATCTCGAAGTTGAGCGGGGCGAGTGCTTTGGGCTGCTGGGACCGAACGGCGCGGGGAAGACCACAACCATTGAGATTTGCGAGGGGCTGACCACGCCGGATAGCGGAACGGTGGAGCTGCTGGGGTTGAACTGGAAGGCGAATGCGGCGGAGCTTCGGCAGCGGATCGGGATTCAATTGCAGGAGACGCAGTTCTCAGAGAAGCTGACGGTGGAGGAGACGCTACGGCTTTTTCGGAGCTTTTTCAAGCGTGGTATTTCGGTGGATGAGTCGATTAAAACAGCGCAGCTCGAGGAAAAGCGCAAGTCGCGCGTAGGCGGATTGAGCGGCGGGCAGAAGCAGAGGCTGGCAATGGCCACGGCGCTGGTGGGGGACCCGGAATTACTTTTTTTGGATGAGCCGACGACGGGGCTCGATCCGCAGGCGCGGCGGCACTTGTGGGACCTGGTGGATGAGTTGAAGCAGGCGGGACGCACGATTATTCTGACGACGCATTACATGGACGAGGCCGAGCGGCTTTGCGATCGTGTGGCGATCATGGATCATGGCAAGGCGATTGCGCTGGGAACGCCGCAGCAATTGATCGCATCGGTGGGCGGGGAAGACATTGTGGAGTTTGCGGTGGTGGGACATGAAACGGGCCAGGTTGTGGTGGATGCGGAGTTGCTGACGGCGATTCCCGGTGTGCAGTCGCATCGTGTGGATGCGGGGCTGCATCAGTTGGCGGTGAGCGAGCCGCACCTTGTTGTGCCCCTGATTTTTACCACGTTGACGGCGAAGGGACTGCATCTGAGCGAGTTTCGTACTCACTCCGCAACGCTTGAAGATGTGTTTGTGAGGCTGACGGGAAGGAATCTGCGCGATGAGTAAGCTGGACATGAATAGGTTGGAGCGGTCCAGCCTTTTTCAGTTGACCTTGGTGCGCTTCCGGCTGTTTTTGCGCGAGCCGGAGGCGATTTTCTGGATCTTCTGCTTTCCGATTCTGCTGGCAATGGGGCTGGGAATCGCGTTCAGAAATCGGCCGGCGGATGTGCTGCAGGTGGGCGCGACGACGATGCAACTGACGCAGGCGCTGGCTGCGGACAAGGGCCTGACTTCAGTGACAATTGACGAGCAGGCCGGCACTCATGCGCTGGCTACGGGAAGCATTTTGCTGCTGGCGATTCAGAAGCCGGAGGGCGTTGCGTACAAGTACGACGATACGAATCCCGATGCGCGGACTGCGCGACTGCTGGCGGACCGGGCGATACAAACGGCGGCGGGCCGGCGTGAGGCAGTGCATGCCGAGAATGATTTGGTTCACGAGACGGGCTCGCGCTACATCGACTTTGTGGTGCCGGGGTTGCTGGGGATGAACCTGATGGGCTCGGCCATGTGGGGATTGGGCTTCTCGATTGTTGACGCGCGGCAGAAGAAACTGCTCAAGAGGATGGTGGCTTCGCCGATGCCGAAGTGGCAATACCTGGCTTCGTTCCTATTGTCCAGGCTGGTGATGCTGCTGATCGAGGTTGGGGCGTTTTTGACGTTCGCGCGGCTGGCGTTTGGCGTGCCGTTTCGCGGGTCGCTGATTGAACTCGGAATTCTGTGTTTGCTTACTTCGCTGGCGTTCAGTGGACTGGGGCTGTTGACGGCTTCGCGGGCCAGGACGACTGAAGCTGTCTCAGGTCTGATGAACCTGGCGATGTTGCCTATGTGGATTTTGTCGGGCGTGTTCTTTTCGGCGTCGCGGTTTCCGGCGCTGATTCAGCCGGTGGTGCGGGCGCTGCCGCTGACGGCGGCCATCGACGCGATGCGCGGGAACATGCTGCAGGGGATGAGCCTGGGGCAGCTCATGATTCCGGTGGCGATTCTGCTGGCATGGTTCGTGGTTCCGTTTGCGATTTCGCTGCGCATCTTCCGCTGGAGATAGAAGCGCGGGCAGTGGGGACTGCGACAAAAGATGGGGATTGGGAACAAATCCCGCAGGGTCTAAAGCCCACTATCATCCTATGCGACTTGCGGCGCGACTGAAGTCGCACCCTGATACAAAGCGCATCCAAGGCAGAGTCTTTCAACAACCTCTCAGGTTGTGGCGCTCCGACATCGAAGACCTGCATCAGGCTGTTATGCGGTGATTGCCGTCTCGATCTGAGGTGCGAGCGATTCGCGCAGCAGATTGCGGCCCAGCGTCAAGGCGCGCTCGTCGAGTTCAACCCACTTTGGATTGCGGATGAGGCGGCGCAACGCGGCGCAAATGCTGGCGTCGGGTAGCACGTTTGTGGTTTCAAGTAGCACGCCGAGCATAACCATGTTTGCGGCTCGCGCGTCGCCCAGGTCGGCGGCGATGTGGGTGAAGCCGCGGGCCAGTACGTGGACATCGGCGCGTTCGCATTCGACGGGGAATGTGTCGCCGTTATAGATGATCCATCCGCCGGGGCGTACGCTTGCGAAGAACTTGTGCAGCGACGGCTCATTCATTGCGACGAGTACATCGGGGTTGGTGACCAGCGGTGAATCGATGGCCTGTCCGGCGAGGCGCACGTGGCAGTTGGATGTGCCGGAGCGCATCTCAGGGCCGTAAGACGGCAGCCAGGAAACTTCCAGTCCCGCATCGAGCCCGGCTTCTGCCAGCACTTCACCAAGCAGCAAGACGCCCTGACCCCCAAAGCCGGCGACGCGCACGCGCAGATCGAGTTTTGCTGTCGACTGCCGCATGTGGCGCGCGTTGCCTTCAGGCAAACATTCTTCGGCGACGCCGAGGATTTGCGGAATGCTTTGGAGCGGTGGCGCTGTTTCAGGCAGAGGCTTTGGTTGCGCATCCTTGGTGCGATCCTTGAACACGCCGAGGGCAAACGTCTTTTCCATGACATCGCGCACCCAGTGCTGCGCTTCGACCGGTTGCATCTTCCAAATAGTCGGGCAGGGCGAGAGGACCTCAATCATGGAGAAGCCGAGGCCGCGCACCTGGTTTTCAACGGCGCGGCGAATGGCGCGCGTGGCCTGCGCAATCTGCTTGTTGTCGCCGAGGCCGACGCGCTCAATGTAGACGGGCGCTTCAAGTGTGGCGAGCAGTTCACTCATGTGCAGCGGGTAGCCTTCATTGGCTGCGTTGCGGCCGTTGGGTGAAGTGGTGCTCTTCTGTCCAAGCAGCGTGGTAGGCGCGTATTGTCCGCCGGTCATGCTGTAGACAGCGTTGTTGACGAAGATGACGGTGATGTTCTCGCCGCGATTGGCCGCATGCAGAATCTCCGCCGATCCGATGGCGGAAAGATCGCCGTCCCCCTGGTACGCAATGACGAGACTTTCTGGTCGGCTGCGGATGGCGCCGGTTGCGACAGCGGGGGCGCGCCCATGCGCGGCCTGGATGTTGCCCACGTCGAAGTAGTAATAGGTGAAGACGGAGCAGCCGACGGGCGCAATGAGAATGGTGCGGTCTTGTATGCCCAACTCGTCGATGGCGCGTGCAAGCATCTTGTGTACTACGCCGTGGCCGCAGCCGGGGCAGAAGTGCGTCTGGTGCCGCAGGTCGGCCTTGCGCTCGTAGGTTTCATAGAAGGAATGCGCGCGGCCGTGCGCGACTGCATATTCGGGAAGCAATTCACTAGACATGGATCACCCGCTCTTGCTCCGTTTGCAATGCCGGAAGAGAATCGATGGCTTGCTTGCGCACGAAGCGGAGTACTTCTTCGTGCGAGGGGACGTTTCCGCCGCAGCGGCTGAGGAATTCGACAGGCCGCGCGCCATTGACGGCCAGGCGTACATCCTCAACCATTTGCCCGTTGCTCATCTCGACGACGATGAAGACGCGCGCGCGCTTGGCGAGACGCCGCAGATGCGCTTTGGGAAATGGATAGAGAGTAATGGGGCGCAGAACGCCGACGTTGAGCCCATCGGCACGCGCTTCAGTTGCTACGGCTTTAAGAATTCGTGCTACGATCCCGTAACCTACGAGCACAATCTCCGCATCTTCGGTGTGCCACTCTTCGGCGCGCGTTTCAAGGCGCTCCGCGGTTCGATACTTCTCTTCGAGATGGAGGACGTGGGCTTCGAGTTCGTCGCAATCGAGATGCAGCGAGTTGACCAGGTTGCCGCGCGACCTGGCAGTGCCGGCGACGGCCCAATCGGGCAGATGAGGTTCGACGGCCTGCTGCGGGAACTCGACCGGCTCCATCATCTGCCCGATGAAACCGTCGGCGAGCAGAACGACGGGGTTGCGATAGCGATCGGCGAGTTCGAAGGCGAGGGCGGTCAGGTCCGCCATCTCCTGCACGGAGTGGGGAGCGAGAACGATTGTGCGGTAGTTGCCGTGGCCACCGCCTTTGACCACCTGGTGATAATCGCTCTGCTCGGCGGCGATGTTGCCCAGGCCGGGTCCGCCGCGCGTGATGTCGGCGATGACGCAAGGCAGCTCCGCGCCCGCCATGTAGCTGATGCCTTCCTGCATGAGGCTGATGCCGGGGCCGCTGGAGGCGGTCATGGCGCGCACGCCCGCGGCCGACGCGCCGTAGAGCATGTTGATGGCCGCGACTTCGCTCTCAGCCTGCAGAAACACGCCGCCAACTTTTGGCAGAAACTGCGCGGCGGTCTCCGTGATTTCGCTGGCCGGGGTGATGGGGTATCCATAGAAGCCGCGGCAGCCGGCGAGGATTGCGGCCTTGACGATGGCTTCATTGCCCTTCATCAGTTGCTTGCGCATGGAGCGGCTCCTTCACTGGCGGCGAGCGGAGGAATAATGTCCGCGGGCTTGCGATTCACGGCGCGCAGTACGGTGATGGCGCCCGGCTCGGGGCAGGCCATGAAGCAGATGCCGCAGCCGGTGCAGCCTGCGCCGAGATACATTGCGGTGCGATAGCCGGAGTGATTCAGGTGGTCATTCAAGCGGATTACCTTGGGCGGGCAGGCTTCGACGCACAGGCCGCAGCCTTTGCATTCGTCCTCATCCACGCGCAGCAGGCCGCGGTCTTGCTTGATTGCGTCGCTCATCCGATGCTCCTTCCCGGCTGTTCGCTCATCAGGCATAAACAGCCCTGGCCGTTTTGCGCTCAAAGTAATGCGAGCGCACCGCGAAATCTTCAAGATCGTTTTGAAAGGCTGGATCGGCGATCGCGATCAGAGCTTCGGCGCGCTCGCGCAGCGTCTTGCCGTGCAGCGAAGCGATGCCGTGCTCGGTGACCACGAAATGTACGTCGGCGCGCGAAGTGACCACGCCGGCGCCCGGCTCAAGCACGGGCACAATGCGCGAAACCTTGCCGGCGAGAGCCGTGGACGGTAACGCGATGATGGGCACGCCGCCGTGCGATCGAGCAGCTCCGCGAATGAAATCGAGCTGGCCTCCGAAGCCGCTGTAGGGCTTGGTTCCCAACGAATCGGCGCAGACCTGGCCGGTAAGATCCACTTGCAAGGCGGAGTTGATGGCCACCATTTTCTCGTTCTGCGCGACGACGAAGGGATCGTTGGTGTAAGCGATGGAGCGAAACTCGAAGCTGGAATTGTCATGAATGAAGTCGAAAAGGCGCTGCGAGCCGAGGACGAAGGCGAGCACGGCCTTGCCGCGATGCAGCGATTTACGATCGCCGTTGACGACGCCGGATTCGATCAACTCAATCACGCCGTCGGAACACATTTCGGTATGAATGCCGAGGTCGCGCTTGTCGTCGAGGCACTTGAGCACCGCGTCGGGAATGCCGCCGATGCCGGTTTGCAGCGTGGCACCATCGGGAATCAGAGAGGCCACATTGCGCGCGACGCGCATGTGCAATTCGGTGAAGGGTTCTGTGCAGACCTCCAGCAAAGGCCGTGACGTTTCCACGATTGAGGAGATGTGGCTGATGTGGATGGATGTGTCGCCGTGAGTGCGGGGCATGCGTTCGTTCACCTCGGCGATTACCACGGGGGCGCAGCGCGCGGCGGTCAGCGTGCAGTCGACAGTGGTTCCGAGGCTCATGAATCCATGTGCGTCGGGCGGCGAAACCTGCATGAGAACCACGTCGAGCGGCAAGTCGCCCGAGAGAAAGAGTTCTTCGATTTCGCTGAGAAAGATGGGCGTGTAGTCGGCTCGTCCCTGGGCCACGGCCTCGCGGACATTGGCGCCGAGAAACAGGCCGCGATGACGAAAGCGGCCCTCGTATTCAGGCCGCGTGTAGTGTGCGCTACCCAGGGTCATCATGTGGACGATCTCCACATCGGTGACCTCGGAAGCGCGCGCCACCATCGCGTCAACCAGCACGGAAGGCGTGCCGCAGCCGGATTGGATCCAGACGCGATCGCCGGAACGCAAGGCGGCCAGCGCCTGGCTTGCGTCCATTTTCTTGGTGTCAAATTCCTCGCGCCAGTTCATCATGGAAAGCCTCCCAATGCGCGCCTTTACCCGCTTGACCAAGGGCGTCCGCGGCCAATCAAAACAGCTCTCGAAGCCCGAATTACTCTAAGCTTTGGCGAAGGGGGGGTGCCGTGATGCAGGTCACCTTGACTGGTTGGCAAGGTTTATGGGAAATTGGCGGGAATTCCGGACCGGAATGGGTTATTGGAACAGGGATCGGGCGATTTGTTGAGGGCATCCGATAAGATTGCGGCTGAGCGGGAAGGAGCCATGCATTGAGACGACTTGGGATTTCGCGCCGGGAGCTGATCAGGGGTGGGGTAGCGCTTGCTGCCGTTTCGGGAATTGGAAGCGCCGAGGGGCTCGCGGAGGACCTGAAAGAAGTCGAGCGAAAGGGAAGGATACGGCAGTCGGTGTGCCGGTGGTGCTATGAGACCATTCCGCTTGACGACTTGTGCGCGTATGCGGCGAAGATCGGGCTGAAGGGCGTGGATCTTCTGCAACCCGAGGAGTGGAGCATTCCACAGCAATATGGATTGATCTGCACCATGGGTTACGCGGGAGGGGGCGAGATTGGCAACGCGTTGAACCGTGTGGAGAACCACGCGGCCATCGAAGCGGCATTTCGCAAGAACATGCCGCTGGCGGCGAAGGCGAATGTTCCGAACGTGATCACATTCTCAGGAAATCGCAAGGGAATGCCGGACGAGGAAGGCGCGCGCACTACGGTAACCGGCCTCAATCGACTGAAGAAGATTGCCGAGGACAATGGCGTCACGATCAACCTGGAGCTCTTGAACAGCCGCAAAGATCATCATGACTATATGGCCGATCGTACGGCATGGGGCGTTCGGGTTATGGAGCAGGTGAATTCGCCGCATGTGAAGCTGCTTTACGACGTTTACCACATGCAGATTATGGAAGGCGACCTGATCCAGACGATTCGCGACAACATTCGCTGGATCGGGCATTTTCACACCGGGGGCGTTCCGGGGCGGCACGAGTTGAACGATCGGCAGGAAGTGCAGTGGGACGGCGTGATGCGGGCGATTGCGGCGCTGGATTTCAAGGGATACGTGGCGCATGAATTTCTGCCCACGGGCGATCCGTTGACGAGCCTGCGGCAGGCGGTTGAGCTGTGCGATGTGTAGCCTGGCCTCATCCGAGGAACCCGAGGTTGGATGAAGAGAAGTTGGCGATGTTGGGGAAGACGCTGGGCAGATTTGCGGGGCTGACTCCAAACCACTGCGCGAGTGTCGCTCCATACTGCGAGATGGCGGTGGTGGGGATGAGGGTGCCGCGCAGATTGGCGTCATTTTCCGAACCGAGCACGAGCGAGGGAAAGACGCCATAGAACGTGCCGCCCTTGACTCCGCCTCCGAGGATGAAGTGGTGATTGCCCCAGGCGTGGTCGCTGCCATCGGTTCCGCTGGGAGTGAGGGTGCGGCCGAACTCCGAGGCGGTAAAGGTGGTGACGCTTTGGGCAATGCCCATCTCCACAGTGGCCTGGTAAAAGGCAAGCACGGCCTGGCTGAGTTGCTGGAGCAGAAGCTGCTGCGTCTCCAACTGCAAGCCGTGGGTGTCGAAGCTGCCGAAGTCGCAGAAGAAAATCTGGCGATTCAGGCCGAGTTGCGAACGGACTGACATGACGTTGGCCACAGTCTGCAACTGCGCCGCGAGGGGATTAGCTGCGGGGAAGACCGTTGTGAGGCTTGAGGTCTGCAAGAGGCCGGTGAGCGTGTTGGCGTAGTCGTTGCCGCGGGTGACGATGCCGTTGCCGGCCTGGACGAGTTGAAGGCCGTTATCGAATGTGAGCAATTGCTGCTGACCGGCGGTGGGGTTTGTGGCGTGCTGCACGCCGGTGAGCGTAGCCATGCCGGTGACCCCTGGAAATCCGGCGATGGGCGGTGGAACAGTGGCGGGGAAGGTCTGCTGGCCATTGCAGAAGAGGCCGCAGTCGGCGTGGTTGGTGATGGCGGGGAAGAGTGCGTTGGAATTTTGCGATTGCATGAGATCGGCGATGCGGCCGCCCCAGCCGTTGGAGGCAATGCCGGTGGGAATCGCGCTCTGCCACTGGCTGGTCTGGTCAGAGTGAGAGAACAGGGCGCTGGGCACGATGGCGAGGTTGTTGGTGTTGTAGCCGTCGCGGTTGATGGGCTGCACCAGGTTGCCCACGTTGGCGAGGACACCGAGGAGGCCCTGGTTATACAGGCCCTGCATTTCGGGCATGCTGGGGTGCAGCCCGTACACGTCGTTGCCATGGGCGATGGAGAGCAGGCTGCTCTGGGCGAGAGCCAGACCCTGACGGCCCTGGGCGTAGAGACTATAGTTCTGCTGCGCGGTGGAGATGGGAATGATGGTGTTGTGGCCATCGTTGCCGCCGCCGAGAAAGATGCAGACCAGCGCCTGGTAGCCGGTGGACTGCGACGCGGCGAAGGCATTCATCTGGCCGAAGCGGGAGAGCATGCCCATGGCGCCGAGCGCGCCGACGGAGCGAACCGTGTCGCGAATGAACTCTCTTCTTGAACGAATGATCATCTCAAGTTCCTCCTTGTGCTAACTGCTGAGTCCTCAGCAGGGGAGTGCATATTCTGTTGCGCCCTGGCATCGAGGCCATACGGGCGCGCGGCAACTCAGTGCCACACGTTGTAGTAGGTCGAAGTGAGAATCAGGTAAGCGCCCAGTTGCACCTGGCGAAGCGCGCCGTTGGTTTCAGCCGAGACCGCGGCAACGATGGAAGACTTCATGGCTGCGGGCATGACGCCGTGGGTGAGCGTGAGATCGAGCGCGTTCACCAGCGTCGTCGGGTTCGAGGCGAGGGGAAGGAAGGGCGTCAGGTCCACTGTTGTACCGGGACCGTTATTCTGGACTGCGCTGCCCCACTGGCTGAAGAGGCTGGAGACCTCGTTGGCGCGGAGGATGGCGTTGTTGGGAGTGTAGATCTGGAACTCGCCGCCCATGAGGGTGGTTCCGGGAACGTCGTAGTCGGGCGCGTAGTAGTTGAAGACACTGGGAGAAGTGAAGACATCCTGCCCCATGTTGGCCAGATCGGTGGGGTAGTAGTTCTGATTGGTCATTTGCCCGCCAAAGGCGCGGACCATTCCGGCCATGAACAGAGCCGGCTCCTGCAGATGACCGTCGGTAGGCCGATCGTTGCCGCCGTTGTCGTTGGCGCGGGCTTCCGGGTCAAGCAGAATGGCGGTGATGATGGCCTGCATGTCTCCGCGAACGCTTTTGCCATTGTCGTTGAAGGCAGCGGCCACGCGCCCAACGTATGCGGGGCTGGGATTGCTCTTGACCAGGTGCCGGATGAGCTGGGTAGCGACAAACGGGCCCAGGTTGGGATGGTTGAAGATGTTGTCCAGAGCGGCGTCGAGATCCTGTTGCGGCGTGAGGCCGGCGGGAGCGACGTAGCCATTGAGCAACTGCTTTGAGCCCGAGTCATGCTCGCCGGCGTACGGAACCATGTTGCCTGCACTGTAATACGCGCCCCATTCGACGGGCTGGCCAGCAGGCGGGGCGTAGGTCCAGCCGGTATACACGCGGGCAAACTCAGTGATGGTGAACTGCGAGTAGGTGGGAAGGGGCACGTTGCTGCTGTCCACTTGCACCGTGCCGTCGGGGTTGAGCAGGACGGTGCCGATGGTGAAGAGCTGCATCAGCTCGCGCGCGTAGTTTTCATTGGCGACCGCTCCGGTGGCGGGGTCGGCCATGGCGTTGTTGCCCATGTCGAGATACTGGCCCATGGCAGGACTCAGGGTGACGTCTTCCATGATCTGGCGATAGTTTGAGAAGGCGTCGGCCAGGAGCGTGTTTTGATAACTCACCATGTTTCCGTTCCAGATGAGCTTCTCAAGGGAGGTGACGAAGACCTGGCTCAGCGCGAAGGCCACTCTCTGCCGCAACTGGTCGGGATTGGTAACGGCGTTGGCGAGGAACTGCCGCGGCATGCCGCCCTGGTCGCCGGTGACGGAGTTGTAGTTGGAGACCTGGGGCGTGCTCACCTGCGCCGAGATCCATGCAGGGAAGCCGAGAGTCTGCACGGTCTCAGCATCGTTGGGCGTGGGCCCGAAGGCGGCCTGCTCAAGGAACCTGCGCGCGGCGGCGGAGCTGACCACTGCGTTGGGCACGCCGATTTGGACGGGGAAGTCCGCCGAGGTGACCGATCCGTTGCTCACGGTCAGGGTGCCCTTACCTGATTGGCCGATGAAGCCGGAGACCAGCAACGCGCCTGAAGATGAGTATGTTGTGGAGAGCGCCGTGCCGTTGAGGGTTGCCACAGAGCTGGAGATGAAGCCGCTGCCGGCTATCGTGGTGGAGAAGATGCCAAGCGGGATCTGCCCATTGGCTCCGAAGCCGGTGATGGTGGGCGTGGGCGGAACGAGGGTAACGGAGGCGCTGGTGCTTCCTGCAATGCCGGTGACGGTGACCACGTCGATGGTGGACTCCGGCATGGATGCCGGAGCGGTGTAGAGACCGGTGCTGGTGACGGTTCCGTAGGTGGCCGTCCAGGTGGTTCCGGTATTGGTGGTGAACTGCTGGGTCGCGCCAAGAGTGACGCTGGCGCTGACCGGAGAGATGGTGGTGGGCGCGCTGTCAATGATGGTGACCACTGCGCTGGCGATGCCGCCGGGGCCAGTGGCCGTTACCGTGGCTGTGCCGGACGAAGGAGCGACCGCGGGAGCCTTGTAGAGCCCGGTTGAGCTGATGTTTCCTGAGGTTGCAGCCCAACTGGTGGCGCCGGCAGAGGTGAACTGCTTCGTGGCTCCTAAATCAACGCTTGCGGTGGCGGGCGAGATGGTTTGCGGAGGGATGGGCGCCAGAGTGACCTTGGCGCTGGCTGAGCCACCGGGGCCTTTCGCGGTGACGGTGACCGCCGTGGAGGCAGGCATGGCGGCTGGTGCGGTGTACAAGCCGGTGGAGGAGATGGTCCCGGCGGTGGCGGTCCAGCTTGTGGCTCCCGCAGAGGTGAATTGCTTTGTCTGGCCTAGCGTAACGGTGGCAGATGTGGGTGAAATGACCTGGGGCGTGAGCGCTTCCAGCGTGACTTTGGCACTGGCTGAACCGCCGGGGCCTTTCGCGGTGACGGTGACCGCCGTGGAGGCAGGCATGGCGGCTGGGGCGGTGTACAAGCCGGTGGAGGAGATGGTCCCGGCGGTGGCGGTCCAGCTTGCGGCTCCCGCAGAGGTGAATTGCTTTGTCTGGCCGAGCTTGACGGTCGCGGAGGTTGGGGAGATGGCCTGAGGGCTCACGAACGTGGCTGTAAAGACCGGACCCCAGAGAGTGCCTGGGTTGGTCACCTGAAAGGCGCCGGTTCCGGGGGTCTCCTCGTAGACTCCCGTGCTGAGCGTCGTGGAGTTGACGAACGTGGTGGGGAGATTGTTGCCGTTGAAGCTGACAACTGCGCCGGATTGAAAGCCGGCACCTGTGATGGTGAGCTGGGGGCTGCCGGTTGGGATGGGACTTGGATTGATGGCCTTGATGGCGGGACCGGCGGCCTCGATATTCACGTATTCGACGCCCATCGTCGTGCCGTCGGAGGCAAGCGCCTCCACGAGGACGCTGACGGTGGGGATTGCGGCAGGCGCTGTATACAGGCCTTTCTGGGTGATCTTTCCGATGGCCGCGTTTCCTCCGGCCACGCCATTGATCTCCCACATGACGGCGGTGTTGGCGAGTCCCGTGACGGTTGCGGTGTACTGCAGGGTCGCGTTCACGCCGAGATTTGTATACCCCGGGGTGACAGTCACGGCAGGCGTTGCGGCCTGTGCGAGAAGAGGGAGGAACAAGGTGCTAAGCAGGAGAGAAACAACCTGCGGACGTACTCGCTTCATGGGACTTCTCCGGGGGATGGAGGGTTTGTACTTCGCCGTAATCCTCTACGGCCGTCGATGGAGGATTGTTTCATGCCTCTGTTGCATTGTGAATTGGAGCAAAAACACTGTCTGGACAGCGAATCCGCGAACGGAAGAGACGGTAAGAAATGATTTGGGGCAATGAGAAAAAGTCAGGAGCTCGCCGCGCTGTTTCCCGCAAGACGGAATCTTTTCGTCCCCAAGATTCCAGCGCAGCAGGCTCCTGTAGAAAAGGTTCCTGTTTCATAGAGTGTTCGGCTGGCCAGGTTTGTGACAGAGGGCGGCAATTATTTTTCTCGAGGAGCGATTGCGTTTGGGGACCCTGTTCCGGAGCTCAGGCGGTTTGCCGGGATACCAGGCGTTGGCAATAAGTATGTTGCGGAGGTCCAGTTCAGGGAGGTATTGCTTGCTGCTCCGGGGGTGGCCTCAACAACGCGAGCGATGCTAACCTGTTAGGAGGGTGATCCGGATGCAATCTGTTCACTCTGAAATGGCCCCGTAGCTCAGGTGGATAGAGCGACGGTTTCCTAAACCGCAGGTCGGAAGTTCGAATCTTCCCGGGGTCACCATTTCCTCCCTCTGCCGCACTGGCCGGAAGCTTTTTCACTCAAACCATCTTGTTTGTTTCCACAGAGCGGTTTTGACTTCGCCTCCAGCGGCGGTTATAAATGTTGATGTCATGGAAATCGCTTCCATGAGATTACGGCTGTGCCTTGAAGGGCAGCGTTATTACCATGGCAATCGCCAGGATGCTCGGGAAGGCGGTGAAATTCCGCCACTGCCCCGCAACTGTGAGCGCACTTGCCCCCTGCGGCGTCCCACTTCTATATGGGTCATCGAAAGAGGGCAGGATTTCAGCCAGGGCCTTCGCAAGAAGCGAGAGGCCCGGGAAACCACTTGTGGCGAGCGATTCTGCTCGCTGCTGGGAAGGTGGCTGAAGAAGGCGCAAGTCAGGAGACCGGTCCTAGGCACTCTCACCCGCTTGCGTTCCGAGGGGAACGAAGGAGCTCAGGATGACTTTCTCCGCATTCCGGCGCGGATCACCGTGCCGTGCTTTCACACGAATATTTGTCGCTTTTCTGCTTACCGCGATGGCCGCGGTTTGCCCCGCTGCGTCCATTCGCGGCGTAGTCACGGACGTATCCGGGGCCAAGATCACGGGCGCGAACGTGGTACTTCTCAGCAATGGGCAGGTGGTGAGTTCGGCGGTTTCAACGGCCGATGGAAGCTTTCAGATTCTGACCGGGGCCACGGGCAGGTTTTACCTGGTGGTGTCGGCTTCAACGTTTCGGCAACTGGAGACGCCGGGCTTTTACGCCGGGTCGCTGGACAACATTGAGCGCAACCTGGTGATGGAGCCGGAGTGGGTGCGGGAATCGATCGTGGTGACCGCGACCGGGACGCCCACCCCGCAGGCACAGACCAGCGCGGCGACGAGCGTGATTGGGCCGCAGGACCTGGCGCTGCAAACAGACCTGGCCACCTCGCTGCGGCTGATGCCGGGCACGTTTGTGGTCGAGACCGGCCAGATGGGTTCGCAGACGTCGCTGTTTGTGCGCGGCGGCGACTCAGACGACAACAAGATCCTGCTGGACGGCGTGGACGTGGGCGACATGGGCAACCGCTTCGACCTTGGTCCGCTGTCGACCACGGCGGTGGAGAGAGCGGAGGTCTATCGCGGACCGAATTCAAGCCTGTACGGAGCGGGAGCGGAAAGTGGCGTAGTGAGCTTGACCACGCAGCATGGAACCACCAGCTTTCCATCGCTGCTGTTTGAGGGCGACGCGGGCGGCTTCAACACATCGCACGAGGAGCTTGAAGTGGCCGGCGCGTACAAGAAGCTCGACTACCTGGGCGCGTTCAGTTGGCTGCAGACCGGCAATGCGCAGCCGCGCGATGAGTATCACGTGGCCACGACGGCGGGAAATTTCGGCTGGCAGCCCAACGGGAATTGGCAGATTCGCGGGACGCTGCATTACGGCGTGGATGGGACGGGCGTTCCCAGCGCATGGGACTTTTATCACGTGGCCAACAGCGCCACGGAGAAGGATCAGAACATCTACCTGAGCGCGTCGGCCGATAACCAGACGACGCCGGATTTTCATAACAGCGTGCGTTACGGGTTGACGCGCAAGCGCGAGCAATACGATATGTGGTCGCAGGAAGGCAGCGGGACCTTTGACGAGTACGGCGACAGCTTCGGCTACCCGGTGACGATTACGGGAGCTAACGGCTACTCGGTGAACGGGCAGGCGCTGCTTGACTATGCGAGCTATAGCACGCCGGCCTATCCGGAGGGATATCAGCTGGTTTCGAACCGTGATCAACTGATCTATCAAGGCGACTACAGCTTTACGCCGCACCTGGTGGCGAGCGTCGGCTTTCATTACGAAGACGAGCGCGGCGCCGAGCCGGGCAGTTCGTATCTGTCGCCCGTGGAGCGGACGAACTACGACTACCTTGCGGCGATGCACGGGGATTTCAAGAGCCGCTTCTTCTATACGCTGGGCGGCAGCCTGGAACATGACTCGCTGACCGGAACGCAGACCTCGCCGCGCGTGGGCGTGACCTATTACGTGTTCAAACCGAAGCCGGGAATCTTCAGCGGGACGCGCGTGCTGTTCAACTTTGGCGATGCGGTGCGTGAACCTTCACTGACAGACGAATATTATTCGCTGGATAACTTTCTGCTCAATGCTCCGGAGGGTCCCGGGGCGATTCAGGAATTTCACATTACGCCGCTGTCCGCGCCGTATGCGCGGACCTATGAGGGGGGCGTGGAGCAAGCCTTTTTCAGTCAGAGATTGATCTTCCGCGGCAGCTTTTTTCACAACGAGTTCGGACGGCAGATTGAGTATGTAGGACTCGACCTTGTCCCTGCATTGCTGCCCAATCTCACGGCAGCCGAGCAACACGCGTTGGAAGAGGTGCTGGTAAGCTCCGGTGCGTATGAGCTGACTCTCAACACCCAGGCGTATCGCGCGCTGGGCGTGGAGACGACGGTTGAAGGCGGCATTGGACGCAACATCTTTCTGCGTGGCGGGTACACGTACCTGGATGCGGTGATCCAGCGCTCGTTTGCCAACGACGATGTCGCGCTGCTGGGGCCGATTCCGACTTACAACGGCGTTCCCAACGGGATTCCGATTGGCGCGGATTCGCCGCTGGAGGGAGCGCGGCCCTTCCGGCGCGCGCCGCACACGGGCTTCTTCACGGCGAGTTACTCGGCGAAGCAATTCACGGCCCTGTTCAGCTCAGCCTTTGTGAGCCGCTCGGACGACTCGGACTTTCTGGGCGGGGATGATTTGAATGGCTTGAACAGCTTGCTGTTGCCGAATCGGAATCTGGATTCGGGGTATGCAAAGATCGACCTGGGCGGTAGCTTCCAACTGCTGAAGTGGCTTGGAATCTATGCGCAGGCGCAGAACCTGACCAGCAATCAGCACATTGCGCCGATTGGGTATCCGAGCTTGCCGTTCAATTTCCGCGTGGGGCTGAAGATTCAGTGGGGGCCGGGAAGCAAGCAGTGATTGATTGAGACAGCAAAGGAAAAGCCGCGCGGTGGGCACGGCTTTTCTATGTGGGTGTCCTTGAAACCAGGTGCGAAGGGCAGGATCCCGAGCCGCAGATCCTTCGACTCACCACCCCCGAGCTCCACCCCAAAGAGCAAAGACCGCTCTTTGGGGACCCCGGGGCTGAAAAACGCCTGGGGCCCCGTTCGCTCGGGATGACAGTTCTTTTCCGATACGGATTGTCTGTCTTTGGTACACGCTAGCTGACGCGATCGATGACTACGGATTCGACAACGACGGGCTTGTGGGGCTTGTCCTGGCCGTTGCGTGCGACAAGCGAAATCTTGTTGACGATGTTCTGGCCCTCGACCACTTCGCCGAAGATGGTGTGCTTGCCGGTGAGCCAGGTGGTGGGCGCAATGGTGATGAAGAACTGGCAGCCGTTGGTGCCGGGGCCGGAGTTGGCCATGGCCAGCTTGCCGGGCGTATCGAACTTGTGCGGTGAGCCGCTGGTCTCGTCCTTGAAGGTATAGCCGGGGCCGCCCATGCCGGTTCCGGTGGGATCGCCGCCCTGGATCATGAAGTCGGGAATGACGCGGTGGAAGATGGTGCCGTCATAGAGCTTGCCGGTGGACTTGGCGCGGGTGGTGGGGTGTGTCCACTCCTTCGAGCCCTCGGCCAGTTCAATGAAGTTCTTGACGGTGATGGGCGCATCGGCCTCAAAGAGGCGAACGGTGATTTTGCCTTCAGTGGTATTGAAGACGGCGTAGGTTCCTGCTGCGAGGGACATGAAAACTCCTGGGATTCGATTGATTTCAGGGCAGCCCAGGTCTCAGAATCGAGACCTGGGGCACCAGGCTATGGTTTGGGCAGAGCCGGCTTGGGCGCTGCTGGAACGGGTGGGGCCGAGTCTGCCGGAACAGGCGGCATTGGCTGGCCATCAAGCACTATGGTCATACGCTTGAGGTAGACGGGCGTGAGCGGCTTATCCTGTGCGTCGCGCTCCACGCGGGCGATGGTCTTGACCACCTCGACGCTGGAATCGTCGCACTGGCCGAAGAGCACATAGTGCTGATTGAGCGAATCGTAGGCCTGCTCCGTGATGAAGAACTGGCTGCCGTTGGTGTTGGGTCCGGAGTTGGCCATGGCCAGCTTGCCGGGGCCATCGAAGTTCAGATTGGGATCGATCTCGTCGTCAAAGGCATAGCCGGGGTCGCCGGTGCCTGTGCCTGTGGGGTCGCCACCCTGGACCATGAACTCGGGGATCACGCGATGGAAGGTTGTGCCGTCGTAATAGCGCTTGTGGTGTTGCTTCTTGTGGGTAGCCGGATCGGTCCAGTCAATGGTGCCTTCGGTCAGGCCGATGAAGTTGGCAACCGCTTTGGGCGCCTGCTTCTGATAGAACTGGCAGGTGATGCGACCCATGGAGGTATCCATGACCACGGTGGGGCCATTGGGGTGGACCATGGCGGCCGCGGTGGCCTGAGGGGCATCGGGCAGGTCGTCCGCCGGCTTGGCGGGAGTCTGTTGGGCCAGGGCCGTTGCGGAAAAGGCCAGGGCCAGGGTGGCGGGGAGAATCGTGTGCGTAAGTTTCATACCATCCCTGAGGTTAAATCATGCGGCGGGTGGGTTGCCAGAGGCGGTGGCGCAGGCTGTATCGTATCGTCATGAATGTTCACTGGATTCAACCCTCCCCCCGGCGCCTGACCCTGGTGGCGTGCGCCCTGTTTTGCCTTGGAATCTCGACCACGCCCAGCTGGGCGCAGGAAGGGAAGCAGCCGGCTGCGGCCGAAAAGAGCGGTGCCCCAGAGAAGGGCTCGGACAAGAGTGCGGACAAGTCTGCTTTGCCCCCACTGCCCGCCGATGCGCACACTCAGCAGTCGATTGAGCTTGAGGGCAAGACGCTGAAATACACGGCCACGGTTGGCGCTATGCCGGTGCGCGATGCGGACGGCAAGACGGCAGGGCAGGTGGTGCTGACCGCTTACACCGTGGAAGGCGATAACCGGCCGGTGACTTTTGCCATGAATGGCGGACCGGGCGCATCGAGCGTGTATCTGAACTTTGGCGCCATCGGGCCCAAGCACTTGATGGCAGGCAACGAGGGAGACAGTCCTTCCGACGCGGCCACTCTGGTCGACAATCCCGGAACTTGGTTGGATTTCACTGACCTGGTGTTTATTGACCCAGTGGGAACGGGGTTCAGCCGGTCGAATGTCTCTGAAGCCGAGTCGAAGAAGCTGTTCTATTCGACGAATCCGGATATCGAGTATCTTTCCCGCATCATCTACGACTGGCTGGTGAAGAACGGACGGCTCGGTTCGCGGAAGTATCTGGTGGGCGAGAGCTACGGAGGGTTTCGCGGACCGCGCGTGACCTACTATCTGCAGTCGCAGTTGGGCGTGGCGTTGAATGGCGCGGTGCTGGTGTCTCCGTATCTGAATCCATGGATTGAGGACAACGGCGATCTGTCCCCCGTGCCGTGGATGATGACGCTGCCTTCCATTACCGCGGCGCACCTGGAGCGCGAGAAGAAGCTGACACCGGAGGCGATGGCCGATGTGATCGCGTACACGCGCGGCGAGTATGCGACGACGCTGCTCAAAGGCCGCTCCGACGCGGATGCGCAGCTGAAGATGATTCAGCATGTAACGGAGCTGAGCGGGCTGGATCCGGCGTTTGTGAAGTTCTCCGGCGGACGGCTGGATACGGAGGCTTACCTGCGCGAAGTTCATCGCGAAGAGGGCAAGCTCGGTTCGGTGTACGACTCGAATGTCACGTCGTTCGATCCGTTTCCGTTTGCGCCGGAGCAGCGGGCGAACGATCCGATCCTGGCCAGCATCATTGCGCCCATGACCACGGCGATGGTGGACTTTGTCACGCGCACCGTGGGCTGGAAGGTGGACGCGCGCTATAACGCGCTTTCCTTTGATGTGGGCCGGCAGTGGGATCGTGGCCAGGATTTGCAGCGCGGATCGGTGCCGCAGTTGCGTGAGGCCATTGCGGCAGACCCCAAGCTGCGCGTGCTGATTGTGCATGGGTGGAACGATCTCTCCTGCCCGTTCATGGGCTCGGTGCTGACGGTGGACCAGATTCCCGTGATGGGCGATCCAACGCGCGTTGCGGTGAAGGAGTATCCGGGCGGGCACATGTTTTACACGCGCGCAGAGAGCCGCGCCGCATTGCGCAAGGATGTGATGGAGATGTACGCGAAGCATTGAAGTGCATGAATAGGGAACAGGGATCAGGGAACAGGGATCAGGGACCCGCAACCTTACAGGACTGAAGTTGAAATGGCTGCTCGCTTGATGGCGGGCAGCCATTTTTGTTTCGGCGCATGGATGCAAATCTGGTGGTGATTGAACCGGCGACAGCCGTGGTGCTGCGGTTGTCTAGATCAGGTTGAGGAAGCGGTCGGAGCGGAGCTTGGCGCCGGGGAAGACCAGGTCAAGATTGTTGGCGCCGATGGTTTTGCTGACAGCTTCGCCTAGCACCTGGCGAAAGTCGGTGGTGACGGCCAGGTCGCGGCCTTCGTTGAGTTCATGATCGGACAGGCCGGGCCAGCGGCCGTAAACTTTGCCGCCCTTCACATTGCCGCCGAGAACGAACATTGCGTTGGCGTGGCCGTGGTCGGTGCCGCCGGTGCCGTTCTGGCGCGCGGTGCGGCCGAATTCGGACATGGTGACGAGGGTGACGTTCTCCGCTTCGTCGCCCATGTCGCGCCAGAAGGCGGAGATGGCGTTTGAAAACTCGCGCAGGCGGTCAGAGAGCTGTCCATTCACGCCGCCCTGATTCTGATGCGTGTCCCAGCCGCCGACATCCGTGAATGCCGCTTCAACACCGAGATTGGCCTTGAGCAGTTGCGCGATCTGCATCATGTTCTTGCCGAAATCGTTGTTGGGATATTCGATGCCCGCTGCCGGCTTGTACTGCGCGGGGTTGGCGTCGTGCAGCATCTTGACGGCCGCAAAGGTTTCGTCGCCGGTGGCGTGCAGGATGCGGTCTCCGCTCTCGCCGTACATGGCTTCAAAAGCATTGGAGGCGACGGACGGAGTGGGGCCGTGTGCACCGACGGCGAAGTTGTTGAGGTTGGAGAGCGCAATGGCGGGGACCTTGCCGGCCAGCGTGCGCGGGACCTGCGAGCCGAGCGCGAGGGCGCGAAAGGCGGTGTGCTGCTCGCAGGTGCCGGCGCAGCGATGACGCAGGTCTTCGGCTTGCAGCGCGCGGTTGAGCCAGCCGTCTTCTGTGCCCTTCATGCCGGGTGTGCCGGACTCCATGTAGTCCTGCGCGTCGAAGTGGGAGCGCGACATGTCGGGCGAGCCGGCCGCGTGCACGATGGCGAGATGGCCTTGGTCGTAGAGCGGTTTGAAGGCCGCGAGCGAGGGATGCAGGCCAAAGAAACCATCGAGATCGAGGACCTGATTGTCGGGGATGGCGATACCGGGGCGCATGCTGTAGTAGTTCTTCTCGCGATAGGGAACAACGACATTGAGGCCGTCGGCCGCGCCGCGCTGGAAGATCACGACGAGGCGGCGGCCGGGGACGGCGGCGGCCTCAGCCATGATGGAGCGGACCAGGAAGCTGGGGATGGCCGCGGTGCCGGCGATGGCCAGTGCTCCGTTGCGCAGGAAGAATCTACGGTTGGTCTGCATGGTGTACCTCTGGGACTAAAGTCCCGATTCTTTTTTCTGCCATTTTCGGCACGACTAAAGTCGTGCCCTTTCAAAGCCGCGGCTCTTCAGTTTGCAGCACGCCTAAAGTCGTGCCCTTTCAAAGCATCGTCATTCAGTTTGTACGTCCCGATGTCTCAAAAGCGAGCCATGGGGCACCCGCCCATTGAAACAATCCTTAGGCCATATTACCGGCGTTGAAATTCCGGGGAGCCTAATAATAGACCAGCGAGCAACTGGTCCTGCTTCTCAAGCGCCGATGCGGCTTGTTTTGCATTCAAGGGCCTGGGCGGCGTTGGGGTGCCTGTTGCATTTGGCGGCGAAGCCTGTGCGGCCAACTGCTGCAAGACGGCCGAGCGCGTCGAATCGCTCACGCCGCCGGCTACGAGGATCGACTCCAGGCGATGCTCTTCTACATCCGGCGCGGGAATGTTCGCGGGATAAATTCCTGGGGCTGCGTTGTGCACGACGGCGGGCGAGCCGTTGTTGTCCGCGAGTTGCACGGTGCCGAAGGCGGGCGGGGGCGCGATGTTCACGGCCACGCCCGGGAATTTGTTGGCGGCGAGAGTGAGCGCGAAGTTCATGCGATTCACGAGTGCGCCGGTGCTGACCCAGTCCGACGAGTCCCACTTGTAGCCGGTGGGCGGAACGGCGCCATAGAGCGGCATACCCATCTCGCGCAAAGCATTGATCAGCGGCTGCATGTTATCTGTATCGACATTGCCGGCGCGGGCTGCAGAGACGACATACTCGATGGGAGTTTTGACCTTGGCGCGATAGGCGCCGGTGGCCCAGAACTCAGGCGAGTGGAAGAGGGTCTTGAGTACGGTGGCGATGTCGCCTTCGCTGGCGAGGTAGGACTGGGCCATGTGGTCGACAAGCGCCTTCGGCGGATCGTCGCCGACGAAGCGGATGGCCAGCTTGCGGGAGATGAACTGCGCGGTTGCCGGACGCGTGGCGAGCATGTGCAGCAGCTCGATGCCTTCGTTTTCGCCGTTGTCCTTGATCTTCTTGCCGAGAACCTTCTTGCTGCCGGGCTGGTGACGGTTGTCGTCGAATTTGAAGCTGCCGCCGCGCTGCGGGCGATCGACGGTCCAGCCGGTGAGCACGCGCGCGACCTGGGTGACGTCGGCCTGCGTGTAGCCGCCGTTGACGCCGAGCGTGTGCAACTCCATGAGCTCGCGAGCGTAGTTTTCATTCAGGCCTTCGGGCGCTGCCTTCTTCGCATTGGGATTGCGTGCGGCGCGCTCCTTGGCGCGTTCGGCGGCGGGCGAGTCGGGACCCATGCTGCTGGAGTTGTCGAGATAGAGAAGCATGGCCGGGCTGTGCGCTGTTGCTTCCAGCAGGTCTTCGAATTTGCCCAGCGCGTTGGGGCGGATTACGTCGCGCTCATAGCTGACCAGGTAGTAGGGTGTCTCGTCGTTTTTGTGCAGGAAGACGTTGAAGTGATTGAGCCAGAAGTCGGTCATCACTTCCTGAAGCTGGGCGTTTGAGTAGATGTCGCGCACCATGCGCTGGTCGGCAAGCTCATCGACAATGACGCGCTGCGGGTTTTCAAGTGCGGCAACAAACTCTTTCTGCGCGGGGTTGAGGCCGGTGAGCAGAGCAATGCGCTGCGGTCCCTTGAGGGCCTTGCGGAAGGCATCGAACTCGGGCTGCTTCATACCGGCGAGTCGGGCGACGCGGCGCTGCGCGGGGAGGGCGAGGATTTCAACGATGAGCGCGGGGGCGACTGCGGGTAGATCGGGCTTGTCGATCACTGCGCCAATGCTCATGGAGAGGGCTTGCGGCGACGGGGGTTGCACGGACTGCGGCTGAATTTGGTCGGAAGCCTGTTCAGGCTGAAGAGCTGGTCTTGCAACCGCGGTTTCATCCATTCCGGGGCTGGCTGCAGGCTGAGCCATCTGTGGCGTCATGGCTTGGCCAGGCACCGCCGGTGCGGGCGCAAGGGAGGCTTGCTGCTGCTTCTGCTGCTCTTTTTCCTTGCGTCTGAAGTCGACGCGGGCCATCTCGTTCTCATAGATAATGCGAAGCGCGGGCTTGTCCGGAACGGGCACCTTGCCGTCGAGCGCCTGGCGGATCATGGCGTTGCTGGGAAGGTAGTAGATCAGATCCTGCGGGTTGCCCTGCATGGCAGGGAACTGAGAGAGGCGGGCGTCCAGATCGTTTTGGTCGATTGTCTCGGGGTGCAATTGTTGGTCGAACCATTTCTCCAGGCCCATGGTGCGCACGGCTTCCAGGTCGCCCGGACGCGGTCCAAAGGTGAAGCGGTTGAGGGTGTGGAGAATGCGCTCATCGCCGTGCAACTGGCCGGATTGATAGGCAGGGCGTGCGACTGGATGTTTGGACGCGAGGCCGGGCGCAGACGCGTTTTGCGCGAGCACCGGAGCCGAGGGACTGACAAGGGTCAGGCACATCAGAGCGGCGATCGGTCCTCTGGCTTGCGAAATCAAGCGATTTCCCTCCGGTCTGATGGCGGCGCGAGACAGTGCGTTCGACACCTGTTCTCTTCCTTTTATGACCCGGACTGTCCGGGAAAGTTGTTGGGCGAAGCCCGCAACACTGATTTATGCTGACAGCGCGGGCAGTTTCCTGCCTGGTTAGACGCAATTTTGCTTCCAACGAGGAATTCCCACCTGCAGAACGCCCCAAGGAGATTGAAATCCATGAAATTCTTTCCCGGCGCAATCGTGTTCTCCGCGCTCACGCTTTGCCTGTGCACAGGTTACTCCGGAACACAGGTTCTGGCAGCCGAAACCGCCCAGAGTTCCTCTCACGCGCCCACAATCAGCTACCAGCGATTGAAGCTCAGCAACGGGCTTGAGGTGCTGCTGCACGAGGATCACAAGCTGCCCATTGTCTCTGTGGACATCTGGTACCACGTAGGGCCGATGAAAGAGCGCGCGGGACGCACCGGGTTTGCGCACCTGTTTGAGCACATGATGTTCGAGGGATCGAAGCATGTGGGCGAGAAGGCGCACATCAAACATCTGGAGCAGGCCGGCGCCACGGACGTGAACGGCACCACGGATTTCGACCGCACCAATTACTTTGAGACGGTGCCGGCCAACCAGTTGGAGACGGCGCTGTGGCTGGAGAGCGATCGGATGGGCTTCCTGCTGGACACGCTGGACAGGGCCAAGCTGACCAATCAGCGCGACGTGGTGCGCAATGAAAAGCGCCAGGGCGAAGGGCGGCCGTACGGCATTGTGGATGAAGAGGTGTTTCACGAGCTGTTCCCGAAGACGCATCCGTACTACGCAGATGTGATTGGCTCGCATGCGGACGTGGAGGCGGCGCGGCTCAACGATGTGCGCGAGTTCTTTACGCAGTACTACGCGCCCAACAACGCGACCATGGCGATTGCCGGCGACTTTGATCCAGCCACGATCAAGGCGCTGATCGAGAAGTATTTCGGGGCCATCCCGATGGGTCCAACTGTTGAAGTGACACCGGTGGCGACGCCGGCAATCACGGCGGAGCGGCGCACCGTGGTGACGGATACGGTGCAACTGCCAAAGGTGATTCTGGCCTGGCTGGCGCCGCCGGCGTTCTCGGCAGGGGATGCGGATGCGGACATTGCGGCGCATGTGCTGGGTTCGGGCAAGTCGAGCCGCATGTATCGCGAGCTGGTTTATAAGCAGCAAATTGCGCAATCGGCCGACTGCAATGACGACTCGCTGGCGCTGGCGTCGCCATTTGAATGCGAGTTCATTGCCAAGCCGGGCGTGACGCCGGAGAAACTGGAGGCCGAGGCGGAAAAGATCATTGACGAGTTTGCGGCCAAGGGTCCGACGGCCGAAGAGGTGGAGTGGGCGCGCAACAAGATTGAGACGGGCATCATTTCTGGATTGCAGCGGCTGGGCGGGTTTGGCGGCGTGGCCGACGAGTTGAACTACTACAACCAGTACACCGGCGATCCCGGCTACCTGCCCAAGGATCTGGCGCGTTATGACGCTGTCACGCCGGCCAGCGTGCAGAAAGTGGCAGAGGCCACGCTGGGCAAGGATCAGCGGGTGGTGGTTTACGGCATTGCGGGAAAGAAAGTGCTCAACGATGTGCCTCGCAGCCCCGAGGACACCGACGCGAGTGTGAAAATCACGCCGCAGCACACGCCGGAGTTTGAGGCTGCGCAGGCGTGGCGCGCGACTGCGCCGAAGCCTGGGCCGGAGCGCGCGCTGGTGCTGCCCAAGCCGACGGTGTTCACGCTGGCCAATGGGCTCACGGTTTATGTTGTGGAGCGGCATGAGCTTCCGATTGTGTCGGCGGAGTTGCTGACGCTGGCCGGCGGCGCGGCGAATCCGCCCAACCGTCCCGGACTCGCGGGGATTACCGCGGCTTTGCTGACTGAGGGCACTGAGAAGCGGTCTTCGGAACAGATCGCGAATGAAGCGTCGCTGCTGGGGACTGACTTATCTTCGTTCAGCGGCGCCGACAGCGCTGGCCTGGCCATCTCGCTGCTCTCGCGGCACCTGACCCGTGGGCTGGAGCTGCTGGCTGACTCGGCGGAGCGTCCTGCGTTTCCTGCGGCGGATCTGGAACGGCTGCGCACGCGGCGGCTCACCGGGCTGTTGCAGCAGCAGGACAATCCGGCGCAACTGGCCTTGCGAGCGGGGCAACTGAACCTGTTTGGCGCCGACAGCCCGTATGCCTACGATGCGCTGGGCACGGCGGATTCGCTCCATGCGATTACCCGGGATGACGTTGCCGGATTCTACGCGAAGAACTACGGACCGCGCGGCAGTTTGCTTGAACTGACCGGCGACGTGAGCGTGGCCGAGGCGCACAAGCTGGCTGAAGAGGCGTTCGGCAAGTGGAGTTCAAGTGCTGCACCCGTTGCTCTGCCACCTGCGCCGGCGGTGCCGGAGCGGAAGATTCTGCTGATCGACAAGCCGGGTTCGCCGCAGACAGCGCTGCTCACCTTTGGCGTGGGAATTCAGCGTAACTCGCCGGATTATCCAGCCGTCGCGGTGATGAACACCATGCTGGGCGGGCTGTTTTCTTCGCGCATCAACATGAACCTGCGCGAGGAGCACGGCTATACCTACGGCGCATCGTCGTTCTTCCGCTACTATCGCGGCACCGGGCCGTTCATCACTTATGCTCTGGTGCGCACCGATGTGACGGCCCCGGCGGCGGAACAGTTGTTCAAGGAACTCAATGAGATTCACACCAAGCCACTCACCGATGTGGAACTGCGGCGGGCCAAGGACTCCATCATCCTGAGTCTGCCGGGAGATTTTGAAAGCGATTTTGGCGTGAACGGACAGCTTTCGAATCTATGGCTCTTCGGCCTGCCGCTTGATTACTACACCAGCCTTCCGGGGAAGATTGAGGCCGTCACTTCAGCCGACACAACGGCGGCCGCGGCCAAGTATATTCATCCGGAAAACCTGCTGGTGATCGCGGTGGGCGACAAGGCGAAGATCGAGTCCGGCCTGAAGGATCTGAAGCTGGGACCGGTGGAGAACTGGAGCGAGCATCCGGCGTCCGCGATGCCGGCAGCGAAGCAGTAAGACTGTTTGCACAACGAAGCGGCGCGTCTCACGATGCGCCGTTTTTGTTGTCTTCATTGACGATCTCCTGAATTCTCTTGCAGATTTTCAGTCAATTCACGGTTAGAATTCCGTATGACCACAAGAAGGAACCCCCTCGAATCCGAGTTGCCCTCGGAGGACGAATCGCTGCTTCCCGTGGTTTGCATTGTCACGGTCGATGAGGAATTTCTTGAAACTGTAATTCCGGAACTGTCGCCGTGGTTCCAGGTTGCCTTCAGCGGCAGCTATGAAGATCTGGCGCGGTTGGCGCGTGAGGCCAGCGTTGTAGCGGTGCTGCTGGACATTGATACAGAGGGCGACGAGCCGTTTGGCGGCCTGCCGGTATTGAACGAGCTGCGGCGGCTGAACGAGAGTCTGACGCTGATCTCGATGAGCCGCGCGCGGGCTCGTTCCGTGGAGAAGCAGGCGCTTGCCGCCGGCGCAGACGCGCACTTCCGCAACCCGGTGGACCTGGCCGAACTGCGCATGACGCTGGCTGAAACGGTGCGCCGCCGCAGTGAAGACTCCGAGCGCGAGCGCATGCGCCAGCAGACATTGGAGGCAAGCCGGTTCCAGGACTTTGTCGGCGGCAGCGAGGCAATGCGCCGTGTGTACGACGCCATTCAGCAGGTGGCAGGCAGCAGCATCAACGTGCTCATCCGCGGTGAGAGCGGCACCGGCAAGGAACTGGTGGCGCGGGCGCTGGTCGCGCTGAGCCGGCGGGCAAACAAGCCGTACGTGCGCCTCAACTGCGCCGCATTGCCGGAGAGCCTGATCGAGTCGGAGCTGTTCGGCAGCGAGCGTGGCGCATTCACCGGGGCTACCGAATCGCGTCCCGGACAGATTGAGCTGGCCGATGGCGGCACGCTTTTTCTGGACGAGATCGCGACTCTGACAGTGCCGCTGCAAACCAAGCTGCTGCGCGTTCTGGAAGATCACCAGGTGCAGCGGCTGGGAGGACGCAATCATCGCAAGATCGACTTCCGGCTCATCTGCGCCACCAACGAGCCACTCGAAGAGATGGTGCGAACCGGGCGATTCCGCGAAGATCTCTTCTACCGCATTCACGTGGTTCCCATCCTCTTGCCGCCCCTGCGGGAGCGCGGCGGAGACATCCCCCTGCTGTGTGAGTATTTTCTCCAGGTGCATTGCGTGGCCAATGGATTCGCAGTGAAACAGCTCACTCCGGATGCGCTCGCGGTGATCGAGGAACACGGTTGGCCGGGCAATGTGCGCGAGCTGGAGAACCTGATTCAGCGGCTGGTGGTGACCGTTCGGGGGGATGAAATCGGGGTCAACCATCTTCCGCCGCGAGTGCTGGCGCAGAGCATCGCCGCGCAGGAGGCGCTGCTGATCCCAGCCGAGGGCGCGGACTTTGACGAAGAGATTCGCCGGTTGGAAGTCGCGCTGCTGACCACGGCGCTGAGCCGCACCGGCGGAAGCAAGGCAGCGGCGGCGCGCCTGTTGAGTATCGACGGCCAGCGCATCAAGTATCTCTGCCGGAAGTACTCGCTTTAGGCTGGACGGGTGAAAAATTAAACCTATAAGAGTCACTTTTTAACCCAAAGTAGAAACCCTTTTCATTTGCCGTCAAGACTGCCTGCCTCCATAAGTTATTCAATTTAAATGCGTTGCGATTTTTCTGCGCCTCTGTTGAAGTTTGGCACGCGGGATGCATATAGTCATGGCGTTGGAAGCAATCAAAAATTTCATTAGGAGATCAACACCATGGCAATCACCAAGAAGTCCCTCGTGAGCAACAGCACGGCCTCCAAGTCCACCGCCAGCCTGCAAGCCAACACGAAGATGGTCAACGACAAAGTGACTGCCAGCAAGGCGGTCGTAGCCAAGCACGTGGGCCTGGCGAAGGGCGTAAGCCTGGCCAAGGGCGTGAGCGGCGTGAGCCTTGCTAAGGGCGTCAGCCTGGCCAAGGGTGTGAGCCTGGCCAAGGGTGTGAGCCTGGCCAAGGGTGTGAGCCTGGCCAAGGGTGTGAGCCTGGCGAAGGGCGTTACGCTGGCGAAGGGCATCCGCTAAGCGAATGTATTCGGCCAAGAGTTGGCCCGAGAGCAGCCCTTCTCAAAACGAGCACAGTTTCAAAAAAGCCCTCCCTGAGAAATGCGCGGCAGCCGGAACAACGGCTGCCGTTTTCATTTCACCAGACATGTGCCTTGACCAGGTTGAGCGCGATGGTCAGAATGCGTGAGGCGAAGCTGCGGCGGACGCCGAAGATCTTTGCTTCGCCGGAGACACCGATGCGCGGACTGCCGGCCGATGGGGGCAGCGTCATGCGCGAGGCGTAGAAGACCGGGAGCTTGATGCCTTTGTAATCCTGGTTGGGGACAAGGCCCGGAGGCAGGTTGACCGCATCGCCGCTCGGAGGCGCAAGGGTCATTCTGACGATGCTGAAGCTGCCCGGCAGCGCCAGGCCGACCTCAGCGTCGGGAGGAACACGGTCCAGCGCGGAGATGGGAATGAAGACGCGCACCACGCGCGGGCCGGCGTCGGCCAGGTCGAGCAGGGACTGGCCGGAGCCAACATCCTGATCAAGCAACTCCGCGGGTTTTTGCGTGACGACAATGCCGTCGGCCGGCGCGGCGATGACCAGCGAGGACTGCGCCTCGCGCGCAATTCCTGTGGACCGGGATGACGCGTTTTGCATTGCAGCCGCGGCGCCAATGCTCTCGCCGTGGAGTTCGGCGGTGATGGCCCGGTAGCGTGCATCGCCCGTCTGCGCTTCAGCGCGCGAATGCATTGACGCTGCCATGGGGCTGCTCATGCGAATCAGCGGCTGGCCGCCTTTCACTTCTTCTCCCTGATGAACAAACACTTCGTCTACGCGTCCTGTCACAGCCGCATGCACGGTCTCAGAACGCGTGGGCTCAATGACGAAGTAGGCGCTTTCGCGGTCGCGCCAGAAGGGAACAAATAGAACCAGCGCCAGCGCGGCGGCGACAGCAAAATGAAGCGGCCGCATTTGGCGGATGGAAACGAAGTGCTGTTTCCAGAAGCGAACGGTGACTCCGCCGAGCGCACGGATTCGCGAGCGGAACACCATGAAGGCCAGCGCGCCTGCGGGGATGAGTGCAAACTCCGCCATCCACTTCGATGTGATGTTGTAGGACAACCGCACGACCACGAAGAGGAGTGCGTAGCTGTAGGCGCCGGAGATGATGGCGTAGATCGCAAAGAAGGCCGCGCGCCTGCGCAGCACGACCGGCGCCTCAACGGGCAGGCCAAGTATTCTGCTCTGAAACCACCCTGAGACAAAGGCTGTGGAGCGCTCCTTGAGGTCGGGGATGCCGATGAATTCGGTGAAGAAGTAGTAGCCATCAAGCTTGATGAGCGGATTGAGATTGACCACCACCACGGCGATGCCGGTAATGAGGATGATCTGGTAAGAGAAGTCGTGGATCCACTGGCCGGCCACCGTGTTGGTCCAGATGACCATGGCGATGCCGCAGACCACCATCTCCACCCAGATGCCGGCGATAATGGTGGCCAGCCGCTGTGCTCTTGAGGCCGAGACCCAGGCCTCGGTGACATCGCAAAAGAAGGCTGGCATAAGGTACATGAACATGAGCCCCATGCCGTGCACCTGGCCGCCGTAATGCTTGCAGGTAAGGCCGTGCGCCGACTCGTGCAGGAAGCCCATGATCAGAAACAGCAGCCAGAACTGCGCCAGGTCCAGCAGACTTTTGTGGGTGAAGTTGTAGTAGAGCGGTACGTCGGGGCCGATCTGACTCCAATTCGCGATGAATACGACCGTCTCAAACAGGAAGAGCAGAACCATGGCCATCACGGACCACGAGCTGAAGATCAGGTTGCCCAGGATGCCGTTGAGCCAATCAAAATAACGATCGGGGTCCCATGCAGAAAAGCTGATGTGGGCCAGGTTCACTTTGGATGTGCGCCCGGCTCGGCGGCTGCGCTGGTCTCTCAACTTCTGGCTGAGGGCGAGATTCTTTTCCTGCGCTGTCTTGAACCAGAAGCCTGCTTCCTCCATGTTGTCGGCGAACTGCCGTACCTCATCCGGAGCAATGTAGGCTCCGGTTTCAGTTGCAAACAGCTCGGCTATATCCTCATAGGAGCGCGCGCCGTCAAAGAAGCAGGCCAACTGCCACTGCATGGGCTGGAGACGGAAGAAATTGCCTTTCTCGCGCTGCAGCACGGCGATGATTTTCTCGCCATCAAGTTCGTCCTCGCGCACCACCAGTTCCGGATCGAGCATGGGCGGACGCCCCAGCGCGGTGCGCGTTTTGGGCATCTCCGGAAGTGCGGCGTCGAGGGCTTCGCTAAGATTCATGGCGCCAGACGGACCTGCATTTGCATTCCTGGTTTCAGAAGCGGCGACGGATTGACCACTGCGCCGATCACCTGCACGCTGCCGCTGGCTGGATCGACCACCGGGCTCACGCGTTCGACGCGGCCGCGCTGGTGAAGAGCGGGATAATCGGCGGTGCTCAGCTCAAGCTGTGCGCCCACGGGAAACGCGGCCATTGAAGTTTCAGGGACAGTAAACAGGACCTCAAGCGGAGCTTCGGCGGTAATCCAGAAGAGAACATCGCCCGCCTTCACTTCCTGCGCGGGGCGCACGGAAGTTCGTCCGACCACGCCGGCAAACGGAGCGACGATGCGCGACTGCTCCAACTGCAGATTGGCGGTTGTGAAATCCGCTTCGGCCGCGGTTTCATCATTGCGATAACGAGCCACCTCGGCGATGGTCTCATCGAGTTTGTACTTTGCGTGTTCCCAATCTTCTTCGCTGATGATCTTGTCGGCGTGCATCGCGTCGGCGCGGCGCAGGCCTGCGCGCGCACTGGATTCTTCGGCCTCCCACCCGCGAACGGCCGCCTGGGCCGATGCGATGCGAGCCTTCTGGGAATCAGCCGCTGAACGGAGCACACGATCGTCGAGAAGCGCAAGGACCTGGCCCTGCTGCACGCGGTCGCCGATGTGCACAGAGATGCTCACTATGCGTCCGTTGCGCTCGGCGGAAATGTCTGCCTGCTGTTCGGCAACCAGCGGCCCGGTAGTGGTAAAGGACTTCGCGTCCTGCTGACCGGCTGCCTGTTGTGGCGGCGACGATGCGGGTGTAATTGCCGGGGCAGGCGTGAATGCGACTGGCGAAGGCGCAGGCGGCGGAGGATGGGTGTCGCAGCCAATGCTCGTCAATGAGGCCGCCAGCGCGGCAGTGGCGATGAGAAGCGTTCGGCGATCGGAGTGAGGATGCATGTGTGTCACCAGCCAATCCAGTTCCACAGAGTCTGCCAGATCCAGAGTACGGGCCCGCGCAGCAGGACGTATCCGGCCGGCCGCCAGCCGATGAAGATCTTGGCGCGGCCCGACATGCCGGCGCGCAATGTAGAGTCGGCATTTTGAATGGGAACTTCGGCGGTAAATGTTCGATCGCCATCGCCCGCCTGCGCTTCGGGGCCGAGCATGGAGACGCGATCGCGCCATGTGCGCCGCGGATAGGTTTCAAGCTTGATGGCCGCGGGCTGTCCGGAGCTCACCAGGTTCGCTTCGCGCTGCGGAATGGCGATCTGGAAGACGGCAGAGTTCAGATCGAGAACCTGCGCGAAGGGTGCTCCCGCATCAAGATGCTGGCCGGCGGTGTTCTGCAAGTTGGGGGTCGTAACGATCCCCGCAATCGGCGAGCGCAACAGCGCGCTGTCAAGACGAGTGCGGGAGCGTGCTACTTCAGAGCGGAGCAGTTCGGTCTGCGCGCGGTCGGCGCCGGCCTGCGGAGAGCCATGAGCCAAGTCGTTTTCCATCGCCAGTTCCGCCTGCTGGAGGTGCGCTTCGGCGGTCGCGAGGTCGGTGCGCCACTGCCAGTCATTCAGTTTGCCCAGAACTTCTCCGGCAACCACGCGCTGGCCCTCATGCACGTAGACCGCTTCCACGTTGCCGTCAACGGGCGCGGCGACGGTGATCAAATGCTGCGGTGCAACGATTGCGGTTCCGGTAACGCGCAACGGCAACGGACATGCAATGAGAAACAGAACGACCGCGAGCGCGAAGCCCGCAAAGGTGAGTGCGCGGCTGCGGCTGGTACGCATGAGGGCGTCCCGCTTGTGGATCAGCGGCTCAATGAGGCTGATGAGCGGCACTTCGCGGTAGAGCAGTGCGTTGCGGATGGCGACGGTTGCCTGCCCGGCGAGCACCCTGATCATCTCGGTGTGCGGCAGGTCGAGGAAGTCGGGATCGCTGCTCTGGTAGATGAGCAGTCCGACACGGCCCTGATCGTCGTTGAGGGGCAGGGAATAGAGAGCGCGGTAGCCCGTCTCGTCGAAGTTGCGCTTGACGGCTGTGGGTAGCCCAGAGTTCGATTCCTCGCTGGAATCCTGCTTGATGTGCAGCATTCCAGACTGCGAAGCGAGCCAGCGGATCAGCTCCTGAAGCCGCTCCACCTGCACATCGCCGAGTGGCAGGCTTGCCATTCCTGAGATGGCCTTCAACTGCAGCCGTCCGCGATTGTCGAGCGCGATGGCGCACAGTTCGAAGGGCAGCACGTTGGCCGGACTGTTGACAATGATCTGCAGCAGCCGGTCGAGGCGCAGCGTGGAAGTGATCTCCGAACTGATCTTGACCAGCGCTTCGAGGATCTCCAGCTTCCGTTCCGCCAGCATCAGGCTCGCGTTTTTGAGCGCGCTGCTGACGGTCTCTGCCATCGAGGAAAGGAAAAACAGGTCGTCTTCGTCGAAGGGGTGTTCCTCGCGGTTGACGGCTTCGAGCACGCCGACCTCGGCCTCGTCCTGCATGAGCGGAACCAGCAGCGCATTGGTGACCGGCTCAATGCCGCTGTCCTCGCCGGCTCCGGCGTTGCGCTTCACCAGGCGCTCATCCGCCGGGTCGTCGATCAGCAGAGGTTCGCCCTCCTCCGCCATATCCGCGACGTAGCCTTCGCCGGCGGCCATGGTCATGCCCACTTCGATGGTGCCGTCATTGCCGTACGAGGACATCAGCTTCAGTTCGCCGCCTTCGAAGAGCCAGAGGTGAATGGCCTGGCAGGCGAGCATGGCGGCGGCCTTCACAGGAACTGTCGCGATGACGGTATTCAGTTCGAGGGTGGAGTTCAGTGATTTCTCAAGATCGTAGAGCTGCGACATCCGGTGGACGGAATCGAGCAGATTCTGGCGGCTTTCTTCATTCTCCTCGGCCGCCAGGATTGCGGGCGCAGCCAATTGGAGAATTGGAGTGATCTGCTCCAGTTGGTCGGAATCCAGCACCTCAGAGAACGTGAGAATTTCGATGGCGCCCATGAGAGCGCCCTGGCTGAGCAGAGGCAGGTAGGTGATGGATGCGACGGAGCGCGATACCTGGAGATGGGAGTAATCTTCGCGGCGGATCTCGTTGCCGGGGTAGCTGACGGCCTCCGGTTCCTCTTCAAGCAAGGGAAGAATGAGCCGGCCATCGGCGGCAAGGGAACTGGGTCCGGGAGAGATTTCACCGGCCATGCCGATGGCATTCCAGTCGGCTTCTTCGTCGATGGATGAAAACCGGTGGACCGCGCAGGCGGAGTCAGGGATCAACTCGACGATGGCGGAGGCAACGATGGAGGCGCGCGTCGATGCATCGGGCGCCGACAGAAGGGACGCGCCAACCTCGGCAGCAGCATCGTTTTGAGCGTCCATCATCGGTCTAGGGAAAGTTTGGTTAAAACTTAGCTTGACAAGGGGGATTGGCGGTAGTGATTCTGAAGTAGCTGGAGATTAACAAGTGTGTCTCCCGGCTGTAAAGCAAAATCTTGGTTGAACCTCGGGGATCACGTGGATCTGGATATCAGGGAAAGCGGCAACATCTGTACGCTGACATTGAAGGGGCGCATGGTGAGCGGAGAACCCGTCAGCCAGTTCGAAAATGCGTTTCAATCGGCCCTTCTCAGCGGGCACATCTATCTGATCGTCGATCTTGAAGCGGTTCCGTTCATGGACTCGTCGGGGATCGGTTCCATTGTGAACGCATTGAGAATGTCGTCGAAGGTGGGCGGAAGCGCGAAGCTGGTGAAGCCGGCTCCGTTTGTGGCCAAGACATTCAAGATGTGCGGCATCCTGGGACTGTTCGCCGTGTATGAGACAGAAGCCGAAGCAGTGGCCGCTTACGCCGGCTAACGGAATCTCGTGAATTTTGACGAATCGGCGATTGCATCCGACAGGCGAACCAGCCGGCCGGCATAACGCTGCCTGCTTGAAGAATCCGCGTAGATCTCTATGGTGCCCGGAGGGGGACTTGAACCCCCACGGCCTTGCG